>VFQN01000798.1_pt1 | contig 56342 bp, 37 predicted proteins | sample 3512371 | NCBI WGS metagenome assembly VFQN01 (sample SAMN10412370, study PRJNA504923) | tailings metagenome | isolation source: Replicate 2 from Balatoc abandoned mine | place: Philippines: Itogon, Benguet | collected 2017-08-28
GTGCCGCTCTGAGCTTTGATTCTCATGTCCATGATGTCTAGAGAGAGAAGACCCTTCAGAATAATGAGATTCCTCTCTGATTCAGATGACAGATGAAGTTACTTACCTGGGTGAGTCCAGAGGCCAAGCCAGCACAGATGACACAAAAGATGGCCATTAAGAGGTTCGTAGTTATTTCACTGGCATTTGTTTCAAGCCGTCTTCCTTCCCCTAAAGAATGATATCCATCCAACTGTAAATTCGTTAATAGACCAATAAAGTCGAATGTTTCCACATCTACCAGATGTGATTCGAGGAAAAGCTTGGTGTGTGAGAAGTTATGCATTAATAAATATAAAATGAAAGAGCAGAAATCTGGAAGATTTCAGGACGATCGTAATTTACGACTTTACGGAGTAATTTGACTTCAGTAAAATGGAAAGCAGCATATTAATTAATAGATGCTATGAATCCCCAAATTGTTTCTGTGGTCAACCAGTTCTTTCAATTTGGATTCTATACTGGGGAATGGTCCGCAAAAACAAAGAAACCTCACGGTCAGGGTCGCTGGTTTAAGGTTGACGTCTTGCGATACGAAGGAGGATGGGATCAAGGTACTTGGGACGGTTTAGGAACAGTCTATGGAGAAGATGGAGTACGTGTTTGTACTGGAAGATATAAAAAAGGTCAACTTCACGGCTTTGCGACACTGTTAGGTGAAGACGGAGTTACGGTAGAAGAAGAATCTTATCATGTATTTGGAGAAGAGAGACCTGATATAGAAACTGCAGAAGAGTTTTTGGAAGCTGCGCAGAAGGTGGAAGAAGAAAGGAAGAAAATTACTGCTGCAAGAGCTGCAAAACCCCCGACTTCCACTCCATCTTCTGTGATGTCCTTCTCTTATACGCTGACCAGCGAGAGTCCAATTATGTCAGCGCCAATCGTTGGGCTTTTCCCTCGATATGCTTCTGTTCCTGTAAAAATGCTCGAAGGAGCAGGATTCCCTGACCTCGATGATGACGAAATTCCAACGCCAACTAATTTGGAGGAGGGTAAAACACGGCAAGACTGGCTGAAGTGGGTTAGAGAATTTTATCCTAGAAGAAATAACGATGCTTAAGCATTGAAAATCCTGTGTAAGAGGAAGATTTTAAACTTTTAAAACTCAAAGCTTCATGGAATTTTAAGTCATTTGGACTCCATATTGCACTCCCCCTTCCTCCAAATCCAATCGATAACTATTCCTCGAAACTCATCGGTCAATGACCATCCTAACTTTGAATTCATTGACATGAAATAAACTTCTATTCATTCATTATTTAAAATTAGTAAATTTTATGATAAAGTATTCGTACATTGTAATTTATAGAGAATAAATCAATAAGAAAGTATTGGTATATTGCTACGATCGATTGTCTAGAACGAATGTACTATTCAGTTATCCTTCCCCCATTGGTACATTAAGTAGCAAGAAGAGAATAGATAAATGAAAGATGAAATGAACATGCATCAATGGAAGGACTCAAACTACATATCAGATGCTGTTCTCTAATAAGATACTCAAAAACTAAGATTTGCTCTATTTCCCTCATAATTGACAATTTTCTTAGGAGGAGAGGCGTACATACAAGAAGGACAAAAATTCGAAAAATAATTCTTTCAAAAAGGCAATAAGAAGTGAAATACAGAAAATCACTACATACCACTCTCTGTTCAGATGGTCGACGAAAATAAAAACAAAGAAAAACAAAACACCCTTTTACTCCAAATAGTCATTTATATATACAAACAAACAAAAAATGACTTGACAGTTTACTTCAATAGAATAATTTCAATAATTTCACATATAACACGAATTCAACCCACTTCTTCCTTCTTTTTTTCTTTTATTTTTTAGTTTGAAAATGTTGTACAAATTTTTCTTTTAAATCATGAATGATCTTTTGATTGGAAAATAATACATGTTCTGGTAAGGTAATACGTCGACGTTGTTTCGGTGAAGTAAAAGAATGGTGCGAGTCATTTTCATCACCGGAATTTTTCTCATGTTCAATCTGACCACGACCATGCTCGTTGGTTGATTCTTTAATTATTACTTCTTTTTCGACTTCTTCCACAAAATTAATCTTTTTTACATTTCCTTCGTTTTTCTTGATCTTATTGGTACCCTCTCCTAAACTTAAGAGATCTGCATCAGTCTCAATAAAACTACTTTTCCCATCGTTCCCTCTTTGAGTTTGGAGGATGGAATGCTTTCTTTTAGGAGAGGATTTATACGGTGAAGGTGGTGCGAACGGTTCTCCTAATATTTCCATGACTTCTAATGCATTCGTTGGTAAATCAAAAATATGATGAGAAGGATGGCCAAACACAAAACTTGTATGTCTTCGATCTCGATTTGGATCAATTGGAAGAAATTGTGTTGGTGATGAGCGACCTTTATTCGAGGCTGATAAAGCAGCGATCCCCGACTTCTTTTGTCGACTTTTCTTTCTAACTTTCACCGCTGAAAGTGATGTTAGAACATCTTTACTTCCATTTCCAATTAGTGGAGAAGAAGTGAGTGATGGAACTCGAATAAACGAGGTAGATGTAGAAGATGGAAGAGAAAATGATCTATCAGCATTCTTACTTTCTTCTTCTCGTTTTTCTTTAATTAAATTCTCCGGCTGGGCGGGAACAGGATTTAAATCTACTTCAGAAAGAGGAAAAGTAGAATCCTCTAAATTTTCAACCTGTATTGGAGATTCGCTTTTCGGGGATCGAAGAGATTTTCGAATAAATTTGGTAATCGGAGAGAAGCGGAGTTGTTGGTCCATTGTAGTAGCAGGACTATTTCTTTTAGCAATGGCATTCGCCACATCCTCTTGAAAATCGATTGACGAATGATCAGAACTTCCTTCACTAATTTCTCCTTCATCTTCCCCGTCTTGATTACTGCCAGTAACTCTTCCTCCCAAAAAGGAATAGATTCTGCTGCTGCTACGACTCTCATATTCCATATCGCTGTTTCGACTAGCCGAGCCACTTCTTCCCAAGTCTCTTCCGAGTAAGAACCGACTAGATGTCGAGTTACTTCTTTCTTTATCTCGATCCGTGTCTGAAAGCGATTGAGATTGATCTCCAGACAGATCAGAAAGTACGCGCTTCCGTTGATGTAATGATTCAGTGGAGAAGGCCCGACGCAACACCTTCCCGACTGCAACCTTTTCCTGACGCTGTTGCTTAATTAACTCTTGGTGCGAATAAGATTGATGTTGCTGGATAAACAATTGTAATTCTTCAATCTCCTTTCGGTAATTTTTCTCTTCTTCTGTTTCAATTAAGTCGTATAATTCATTTTCTTTAGCTGTGGCCTTTGAGGATCCGTCATCTTGTACTTTGTTGATGGTTGTTCGGAAAGACGGTAATCTTAATAAGGAAGATGCAACTTTGTGCATAGAAAGTCGAGAACCTTCTTGATTAGAAGTGTTTTGATCTAACTCGCTTGATGGATCAGAAGGATTGATTTTAATAAAGGATCCAGCTAACTGTCTAATTGACCTTTCTATTAAAACAACCGTGTCGCCGATCGGATTGGATGCTAATGAGACGGAATTTCTTTTCTTTTTCCTCACTTGAGAGTCTTTATCGGTTTTTGGTGCACACTGTTCTACCATATCCTCGATTGATGGTAAAGTTTCAACAATCTCATGTAGTATGTCTAAAGCGAGTTTAAATAATCGAAACACCTTTTGTTCATTGCCTCCCAAACTTCCGCCTCCTGGACCATCCGTGGCATCCATCTCCTTTTCTAAACTCGGTGATAATTCGTGTTGAATAAAATAGTTCTCGTTTACTCTGGTAAATAAATCATGAATAAATTCTCTACGGAATTCTTCGGGAGTGTAGAGGAATATTTCCCATAAGTCATCTTTTTCGAGATAAAAAAGCTCTGATGCCATCGTTGCAGTCGCAGTATCTGGTCTTAGCCCAGACTTTGATAAAAGACAACATTCACCGAAATGATCACCTGATGTGTAGTAAACCGAATGAGACAACTGTTTGTAGAACAAGAAAGGAAGCGATAATAAACCAAATCCATCTAAAGTAGAAACATCTTTGTTTATGCGCACTTCAACCTCTCCCGTAACAACAAAAAATAGCTCCTTCCCTGTATCTCCAGCCGAGTAAACACGATGATTCTCTAGTAAAAACTGTGATTTAAGTTTTGAAGCAAGTCGACGCTTAATAATATAGCATGCATCACGTAAGACAGGTACTGCATTGATAATTTCAGAATGTAACTGATTATAAATTTCAGATTTTAATGGTTTTGACAGCAATGAAAGTAAATTCTCTTTTCGATATTGCACTGATATCAAGCTTGCATTATTTCTTTGACTTTGATGAAGATAACTCCCTTTCCTCATGACTTCTGGAAACTCAGCGATGGCTTGATCTGAGTCATCAGGTTTGTGATAAATTTGATGAGTAAAATACTGATAAGTTAACTGAACAGTAAGCAGAGCTGATAAATCAGGAGATAACTTTCGAAATTTACAAAATTCTTCAATTTCTTGTAATTTGGATTGATAATTAGTATAATGACGTGCATCAGAATCCATTTGATAAGTTTGAATAAAAGTCAAGAATATTGCAGCAATATAAGCACCAACGATCGCAACCACTAACTCCCACATAATTTCATTATTAGTATGCGGTGTTACATCACCATATCCTATAGATGTCATCGATCCTAGCACAAAGTAAATTGATCGAGAATAGCAGTGCGTTACACGAGAGGCACAAATGTTGTGTTTTCCGGTGATGGGATCAAAATAGGCTAAATTATCTGCTGTAACGTACGTCACGGGGAAATTAATTTCTGCGTAGCGATGAATAATGAAGAAAATGCAAGCCATCCAATGAGTTAAAACGATATAGGCAAAAGTGGCTTTTAGCAGGAGGGTAGTAGTCCTATTAAAGGTAATTTGAAGAAAGTTTTTCAGATGTTCCTCGACCATTGCTGTATACCGAAAAAGTTGAGATGCACGGAGAAGATGACTCGCTCTACACATATTGATAGGCAAAAAGTATGAATGAGATAGTGCGGGGACAGCCATAAGGATCTCTATCGGGATAGAGCTTGCCAAATCAAGCAAAAGTGTACCACTTCGATACCGCAACCAAATCATCTCACCATCAGTCACAAGTTTCTTGCTAATGTAATCTTGTTGGTAAGAGAAGAAATAAGCCTTCCCGATAATATCAAATAACCAATAAATATCAACAAAGATCTCATAAAAGATATAGAGACCACTTTGTTGCAATTTTTCACTATTGAGGAAGGCGATAAACAGCGGAATCGAAAAAATATAATAAACGAGAAAAACCAAACCAAGAATATCCCAAATCATACGGAAGGCCGAATCTGGAGCGAACCAATCCCTCCGAAGACGCGCTATGAGGGTTAGTTGGAGCTGCTCTTTCTCCTGTGTTGGAATTAATTGATGAAGCTTTTGGCTCGTTAGTTTGGCAAGACGTAAGTTGCGGCTGACCGCATCGTTTCTTCTCTGATTGGATTCCTGCAAAGACTTAAAAATTTGCAACACTTCTTCTTCGTCATACTGTAAGGAACGAAGTTCATAGTCTAAATCGTATTTACTTAGGACCATGCAAACACAAAAGGGAGAAACTACTTCGATGCTTGCAGCTCTTGCAGTTTTAAAGAATAGTGCAGTTTCGCCAAAGAAACAACCTTCCTCTAATGTTGCGTAAATGACTTTACCATCTCCAGAAACAACATTAACTTGACCGCTCTCAAGAAAGAACATTTCATAGCCTAGATCGCCCTCTTGAATAATTTTATCATTGCGAACATAAAGTTGCAGAGTAAGTCGAGCAGCAACCTTCCGTAAAACTTCATCGGTACAAAAATCAAAGAAAGGACAACTTCGAAGGTACGGAATCACTTTCAGATTCTTATCTACGTCAACCTTTAACGAATGCGGCAATTCTGAAAAGATCTTTTCCCTAGAAACAACAAGAGATCCTTCATTGGTCAACAAGTAAGCAAAATATCCCTCAGCAGCAAGAATCAAATTTTCTGGTATTTGATATAACGTCAAAAAAGATCTCAATTGTTCCTTTTTTCGATATAATTCGGTGATTTCCGAGTTGGCATCACTTACTAAAGCCACAACAAATCCGATAATTGCACCGTTGACAGTTAACCCACAAAACATGACAAAAAATGCAAATAAGGACTCTCTTTCATTCATCCCAGTGATATCTCCCATGGTTTCCGAAGTTAGAGTGGGAATAGCCCAGTTCAGTGCCCTTAATAACCTTGTCCACTGTCCTGAGCCGTTGGATGCGAGCTTACCAACATGATACTGTGCTTCGACCCACGTCCCAACATAATTACAATTAAATCCATTGATTCTGCCATCACATTTATCATTCTTAAACTCTGCAAATAAATACCAAGCACAAGCAACCCAAAGTCCAATTAAAACAACTGATAATGTTAATTCAGTAATTTTATAAGTAATTGGATTCATTTTCAAAAACATCGTTGAAGCTCTTTCAACTTGGGGATGATAAGTGTTGTATAAGAAAAAGAATTTAAACATCTTTGGGAGTCGTAAGATCGCTCGAATAAACCAAAATAGAGGACCTCGGTTAGTTGCCAAGACAATAAAAGCCAAGAGATCATAGGGCAAATTAACAAATAGATCAACAAAGAATCTATACTCGAAATAATGTTGCCGAATTTCTCGAGGCTTCATAAGAGTCTTTCCTAACGCGTTCACTGAGAAATGATTAAAATGAAGATATGCGTCGAAAATATTAATCCCATCGAAACAATAATCAATATAATAAAGTGAATGTGGGAGAACCAGTGTGATTCTTAGAGGAATCACGATAGCAAAGTAAAGAAGCACTAAAAATATAATATTATCCCAAATAAGTCTGTAAAAGGAGTGATAAGGGATAATATATCTTAAATACCGCAGTTGCGCTTGGAAACGTTCAAACTTTGAAGATCTTGGATTGTTAAGCTGGAATTGAATCGCCTGTTTTCTAGCGTCATCATCTTCATCCTCAACAGTCACAAGGAAGGATGCTCGGTTTTCTGGATCTTCAGGCAACAGATCAAATCCATTAATATCATTCTTCGCAGTCGCATTAGCTATACTCGCATTTGATTGGTTAATAAGCGCTTCATTCCTTTGCTTCTTTTCAGCGATTGTATCTTCAACGAAGTTTAGAATGGAATGGTACTCAACAGGAAACTTTGATCGCACCTATTCGAGATAAGTCAGGATCGATGCAAATAAAATTGTTGATGATAATAATAAATTTTGAGCAAAGATTTCTTACCTTTTCAAATTGCTCATTAGTAATGAAATACGTATCAACATAGCCAACTGCATAGACAGATGCCGCACGAGGCTTGGATTCTAACAATGAACTTTCACCAGCATAATCGCCAGCTGATAGTCTGGCATAGATTATCGTTCGATCTGGTGAGGTGACAATGACATTTCCTTTTTCGATGATAAACATCTCTCGACCAATATCACCAGCAATCATTAAAGCATCACCGTGTAAGAAGACTCGACTTTCAAACATTTCTAAGATGAAGTATTCTAACGGTTCTGAACAAGTTTGAAAGAAAGGAATTTTCTTAAATAAAGGTCCAACAACTTGATGAATGACATCAGACTTTAAAGTACGCGGTAAACTATTCAACACTTCTGTCTCATTTACTCCTTCGTAACGAGTCCATAAATATTCATAGTAACGAATTGTTCTTGTTTCAATTGAATTAGGTAAAGCCGTGAAATGCATTAAATCTCGAATTCTTTCAACTTTTAAATCAAATTCACGTTTTCCACGATTAAAATTTCCTATCATAGTTGCGATGGCACCAAGAAGAGTGTTAAACATTGGATACCCGAAAAACATTACTAGAATAATCATCACATATTCAACAGGATTTGTGGGTAAAATATCGGAAAACCCAATGGAAGACATAACACTCGCAGCCCAATAGATTGATCTGGTATAACCAACAGCATAGAATGCATCATAATTCACAGCAAAACCAGAAATGTGGAAACGATCTTCCCACTTCCAACTTGTGGTATAATGATAATATTGTGTTGATAGATCAGCAGATAACAACCAAATACAACCAGCCCAATGGCATAATTCAAATAATAATAAATACAAGGTAATAAAACGAATAAATTCAAATGAAAAATGAATTTTGAATAAACTACTAATACTTTTAATACAATCATCAGCAACTTTCACGAAGCGATATAAATGTCGTAATTTTAATAAACGGAAAACTGGCAATAAACGAATATCAATAGAAAATCCTAGAATAACATCAAATGGAATTAACCAAGATAAAATCCAAAGAGTCCTATGACGTTTACAAAAATGACGAAAGATTTCTTGACTATTCGTTAATAATATTCCTTCATCATATTCCATAAAGAGAAACGCCTGAGCAATAATATCAACAAAAAAGAAAAAATCAACTAAATAACTAAATATTAATAAAATGAAAAAATGTTCAATGAATTGTGAATGAAAAGTACCAGATAATAATAACGCAATAGAAGTTAAATAAAACAATAAATTAAAAAATATTATATTATTCCACCATTCACGAAATGTTGATTGTGGTTGTAATATTTGATAGATAAATGCTTTTGCTAATTTTTTATGATAATCTTTTGATGGCAAAGTTGTTTCTAAACTTTTATAAATACTTGCCCATCGTCGTGGTCCTTGTAATCGTCCTCCAGTCACACGAATATTTTCACTATGATATTGTTGTGGAATAATTGCACTAAAACGAGCACGTGTTGATGATAATGATGAGGATCCTTGTTCGTTGGCTTTTTCTTTATACAAATCAAGCATATAGCGATATCCTGAACTACGCAGATAATACATTTCAATATAAGATTTTGCACGATAATATTCAATGGCATAGCAAGGTTTCTTCAATCCTTCTAATCCAAAGACTTTTCCTTCACCTAATATCTCAATGATCTCTCCATTTGCACCGCAAACTTCAATCTGCCCAAGTGATATAAAATAAGCACCAGAAAGTTTTGAATCTTTTGCTACAATAATATCTCCTGGACTAAAGATATAAGATTCCATTAAATCACTTAATGCATTTAATAAACCTTTATTATAATTCTTAAATAAATCAATATTTTCTAATAATTTTCGAGTCATTTCATGATGTACCTGTTGTGCAATATTTGACGGTAAACTAGAAATAACCTACAGAGCGAAGCAATATCAAAAAAGTTATAAGTATATTGAAGAATCCTGTCTTACCTCTTGCTCGTCAAAGCCATTAATATAACTTAATTGATAATCATAATAGGATTTCACACGTTGTGATATAGAATTTGATAATTTTCTTGTTAAAGCATATTGATGATAACGTGATAATTTCATAATTGATTTCATTTTCTTTGCATCTAATTCACTAACGATGGTCATTAAATTTGCGATAGAACTATAAATTAAAAAAGCAGAAATAAAAAAATATAAAATACAATACCATGTTTCTGATTCTGAATGAGCGACAATATCTCCAAAGCCGACTGTATCTAATGTTTGAATGGACCAATAAATCGCTCTTAAATATCTGTAACCAAGAGAGTTTGTCAAAACTAAAGTACCGTTACTGTCTAAATGGGCTAAACCATCTGTTGCGAGCCAGGATTGACTAAACCCATTTAACATAACATTTACCGCAAGGCCATACCAACCACATGCAAAAACATGACCTACTACACCCATAGTTACTAAGAAAAAAATAAATCTTTGGAATGGTCGACTCAATCGAATCGGGAGATCGTATACTGCCATCATAATCTCATTCCAGTAAAGGAAATACGATCTAACTCGCACTAATCGAAAGCAGCGATAGTTATAATACCGAGACACACCAGAAAGGTAAGCGATAATCTCAAAAGGAAAGATTTCAGTAAAGGAGAGGAAGAAATCCGTGAATAAAAGTACGGAAGACCACCTACTACTACCTACGCAATAAGAGCGATTGTTGTTGTTATTTACAGAGAAGGAATTTAATTCGGTATATATAATTTTATTATTTACGTGTTGAGGATTTCGTCGAGGTTTCTTCACATTCTCTACTGGAGGTGTTAAGAGGAGATAATCAAGAATCTTTTTCCTTGAACACCAGATAAATTCAAGAAGAAAGAACACATCGACTAAATAATCAATAGCGATAAAAATTGGAGAAATTTGATAAAAATGTAAATCAGGTTGAAAACAAACACGAAAGAAAATAGAGATTAAATAATAAATAAGAAAACTAAATCGACAAATATGAAAGAATAAATCTTTTAATTTTATCAGAGAAATCATTTCTGTCTCTTCACACAAGGAGTTTGTTCAATTTTCTGAGTTAACTAAAAGGTAGATGAGAAAGGGAAGGGTTGAGTGGATGGTCTCATGGTCTATTATTATTTTTATCTATCTTTAGTCCTATCCTAATTGATTCTCTTCTCTTGTCACTCTTCGTCTTTTCTCAAACCGTCACCTCATTATTGAGAATTTGGGGATATGGGGAAATGGGGATCAAAACCGGGATTTATTTAATTGGCACATATACTTTGAGAGAACTAATATTGATTTATTTTTTGAAAGGAATAAAATAGGACAATTGGAAAGACAATCAAAAATAGAAAGAAAGTTTTCCTCACAAAGGTTGAGGTTTTATTAATACGTTTCATTTGGGGAGAGTTTATAATTCTATTTTGATCTTTTCTTAGAAAATAGTCTGAAAAGACAACTTCAACCATTCTATATCGAAAACTGTCAGTAAATCTTGGAGGTTTTCCAAGTCTTTACCCAAGTTCAACGGGTCACCATTCGCGTGGTGAATCACAATTCGTTTGATCAAATAATAATTCTTCAAACTTATCAGAAATTTCTTCTCATCAGAGTTCAGGTAATGATTCCAAACGCTGAACTGTATTTCCTTCAAATGAATCGCAGTCGGCAGCAGGTTATTGGATGTGAAAGAAGAGGCTAAATCTGACGGACTTGAAAAGAGCTGCAAACGAGTGATGTAGCGAAGATCTAACATATTACTAATAGAATTACCCCTCAGGATAAGTTCTTTAACATTATTTAATTGTTCTGTACTTCTAAAGCTTGAACAAGACGAGATTTCAACCGTTGAGATGTTGTTCAATGGACTCCAGTCTCTTATGTCACTGCAATTGATAATTTTTACAACCGAAATCCCTTCTAAGTTCTTTAAAGCAAAGCCGTGACAGCATTCTATCGTAAGGTTACGTAATCGATGTGAATTGGGAAGAGCAAAAGGATCGGTGACATTTTGGAGTGCGAGATATCGCAAGGAAGGAGGGAAACCCTTGGTGAAGTACATCGGTAAAGAACAGAAGTAATTGTAATTATCGCAGCTGATGGTCAATGATTGAATAGCTTGAAGTCGATCTAAGTTTACTCGTTGTCCTCGGTAGCGGTTTAAAGTCACCCTCTTACTGTATTGAAAGGATTGAAAGCAGTGTCGAATAGGACACGAATCAATATAAATAATTGCATTATGATTTAATCCAGAAATATCAAAGATCGAAGAGCAGTCAATCAGATGTAATTCATAAATATGGTCAAGACAACTGACATCAGTGATTTCAGCGCAGCTATGAAGCTTTAGAAATCTTAGATTCTTCAAGTGTAGAATACTGAGAACATTGAATTGAGAACATTCTTGTAATTCGAGTTTAAGCAGTTGAGAAACTGTTGGAATGCGAAGATGTGAGAAATGCTTGAAAGAAAGCTCTCTAAGTCCTGGCAGCTTGCACAGCTCATTCAACAATTCATCGAAAGAAGAATGAGTTCCAATATTTTCTTCTCCAACGTTCTCTCTTTGATCTTCATCTTCATGGGGAAACAGAATCAGCTGCTGAACTTGATTGATTATAGGTCGGAGGCGACAGAAGTCGTGCACCTTTATCTGGAGTGAACGAAGAGATATTTTCCAATCACCCTGAATATCAGGAATTTCGAAAGAGCTGTTTTTTAGGATCAAATTGAGGCCAAGTTGATGGAACGAATTCTCAATCACCTTCAAAACGGATCTCCTCAGTGTTTGGGAGGTGAGAAAATGTTCCAGTCCATTGTGTGGTTCAAGAGTGATTTTTCGAACCCCAATCAAAAGTTCGCGACAATATAAATGGTTCACACGAGCATACTCTAGTCGGTCAGCGAGAGTCACATAACTTAAGATCTCAAGATGAAGGTGAACAGACAAATACTTCATTTTACGGATTGTGAATTTACGTTCCAAACTTCCCCTGCCTAGAATGAATAAATTGAACACTATAGTTATTTCACTACAAAAGCCCCACGAAAATAAGCAAAATTGGTTCAATCCTTGCATCTTGCTTCCTTTGGTACCTGTAACACGGAAGGTGACTAACAATCTGACTCTCCTGACAGCTTCATTTTAATATCGAAACATCCCCACAAAAAATAAATAATCGCATCATATCATTCCAAATAATCCTCGATTTGGTTGTAGAAAGGAATATCGCCGATGAATCCTTTCCAAGATCAACAACCGTTGCTTCACGGTAATATGTGCCGTCGATAAATCGCGTAAATCCTCCTACAACAGGAATAAGTGTTAAGAGCAGAAGAAAAAGCTGTATTGGAATTACCTGAAGCTGTTTTAGTGAGCCATATTCGAAGTTAGAAGAATGAAGTACTAACAACAACTGAATTCGATAAAGATGACTCAACAGTTGACCGGTTTCCGCTGGTGAAAGAGAATTGGCGGATGTTACATTCACAGTAACTGTTGCTTCCTTCTCAAAACTGGAGGAAACTGCCAACAATCGCTCGAGCTCTCTTAAAGAATTTTTAAGATCTTGATGAATAACTGATGTAGATTGTAGCGCTTTACCACGAGAAATTGATTTCACCGCGGCTATTACCCCTCGAGCAATAACTTGTAAGGAAAAGATCGCAACAATCGCCGGTGTAATCGCTAATAGCTGTAGATTCACTTGATTTGCATTAAAAAGTTGATCAATTGCCTCCATTGCCACTAAGAGTTCTTTCTTGACAAATTGTAGTTGGATTAGAACAAGCCGCAGGATTTTTCCAGACACAATGTTTTGGATCGGTCGTCTGTTAGGAAGACGATTTCGATTAGCGTGGCGATAAATTCACAACATTATCCTTACTTCAACTCTCTCTCATATTCCTCACTAATAGGTCTCATATCCATCATAATCGCCGCCTTCCTTCGCTCTGCTTCAGATAATTTTGGACTAAAATAGAACAATAAGACGAAAAAGAAAATTATTGTGATAACTGAAATACGTACTATTCTTGTAATAGAAAATCATACAGCATTGAGCTCAACGAGCGCTTTGCATCTAATAACGCCTGTCGATCTGTAATTGACGTACGCTTATTCAACAATACATCATTCACGATACTAATAAAGTCAGAGTTGAGCAAAAAGGGAAGGAAAACGAATATACACAAACTTGCCTTAACGTTGGTGTTGCAATACGACGATCAATAAAGTCTTTCATATTATTCATAAAGAATTCTTTTGTCCACAGAATATTATTACTTCTTTTGTTCAATTCAAATCCAGCTAAGAGAATACTCAACCATATACTAAACCTGAAAAGAAATCGAGGTCGAAACAGTTGCACTAAAAGCATCTGTTTCGAAGATTTCTTTAAACCAATACTCTCTAAATGCTTATTAAATGCAGATGGAGCTTTATTAATATCACGTAAGACAATGGCGCTATTTCTCCAGTAGGAGCGATGCAATTGCATATTTTGATTGATATGAGGGAGTATTGTATCTACGGTCAAGGAAGCTTCGCGCTTAAGATTTTGAGTGGAACCATCGTTCGAGGATTGGTCATAAAGGAAGGATGCATTACCTTCTTCAGCTTTCTCAGGGGAACCTCTTGCGATAAATTCATGAGTATACAACGGACGCTTAGATCCTTCAACTTCCTCCTCTCGAGGATAGCGAGTGGATCTTATTCGATTTAAAAGTTGATTTTGATGTGAGGTATCTTCATTCTTCTCGAACGTAGTTGAGCTAAAAGTAGCTCCGGTACGATACTGGTTCAATGAATTGATAGTCTCTGATCGCCATTTCGCAATAAACCTTTTGCTATCTTGTCGCATTAGGTTGAGAATGAAATAATAATATAAACTTGGTTCCATCTTGCACTCGATTTGTACAGTAACTTTAGTTTGATAAATGGAGCGAGACGCAGATGCAGATTTCGTAGATGCTCCAAGTAAGGCTGATCGATAATACCCGTAACTGCTGCGAGCAGGAGGATTTGACATCGACTTTGTCGAAGGAGTTGGACTCGTGACCGACAGGATATTTTCAAATTTCCAAACTGTCGTGATGTTTCCCATGAAGGAATTTGTTGACGATTGGGAGAAATCCTGGAATAAAGTCAAGGTAGCAAAGCCCGATTCACGATCTTCTTCCTCTGAGTAGTATAGTGAATGAATATTTGCAACTTTAGTCAAAGATTGGTAAGGGGACCAGCGAGACAATAAAGAGGATGCTCCTCCTTTTGTTGAGTCATTTTGGTAAATAATTTCTCGAAACGCTAAATCTTTATGATTGAATAAATATGGTAAAGAGTGATTGAAAGCAATGGCAATATTATTTTTTTCATCTAATTTCTTCCATGGAATAGTTCTAATAATCCTACCTCCAGAATGCTCTTCTAATATAGTGTCAAACACTGTGCTATTTACAATGGACAGTTCCAGCAGCTGACTAACAGTACCTGGCAAAATAAACTCGACTAAATTTGTAAATGATGTAGTATCAGGGCCCTGCTCAAATGATAAAGAGGTGAGATAGTTGATAAGTTCTTCTGAGTAATAGGGGCGAACATTAAGTTTCTGCTGTGCGGTGTTGTTCAAATTATCTAACGTAGAATTCGATCTTGACAGGGAAGGATCAATTTTAATTTCAGAGGATGGGGAGGTAATATTAGGGTCAGAAAGAGATGTTGTTGTAAGTGCAAGGGAAGTTTCCACATTAGTGTTCAGTAAAGACGGACTTGACACCCGACTAGATCGTTTCGTATTCCCACTTAGCAGAGAACTCGTGCTTTCAGAGGAGGCAAACTTCGTCCGAATAGAGACAATACTCATGGCTTTTCGAGATAACGAAGAAGATTTCTCAATCCATTCTTCAACTTCTTTCCATGACATGATCGTGGTTGACATGCAGTCAATGCCTAACTTTCTCTCTAATGGTGAACTCTCCTCAAGCAGCTCCTCCTCTTCAGAGTCATCCATGCCTTTCAGATCAGTCTTGCTTGAAACTGCAGATAAAACTCTGTCGGCCGTTTCCAAGTGGTGCTGAATTTCTCCTGTGACAGTATAAAGATTACTCAGAAGATTCTCCAGCACAATAATTTTCTCTCGTGCATTCAGGTCACGCAACATGTCATCAATGTATTCAGCTTCGATAGATTTCTTAAAATCTTCTTGCTTATCAACAAGCTCCCTTTCACCACCGCCAACTCTCTCTACATTAGACGAGTTATCTATCAAACTAGGGACTACTTGACGCTTTTTATCATAAAAGTTCATAATATTCATTGCTTTTCTCATTTGGGATGAAGTCTTAGAGCGTATTCCAATACTAAAGCCCAATATATTTGAAATGAGGTTCTGGAAAATCGGGATTCTCAAAGTTTGAGACTTTTTAATAACTTTCTCTTTCCAATGCTCTAATAGATCTTCACATAAGTTAATCGCAGATAGCACTGACATTCGTGACAAACGTAAATATGCGTCTGCTTGACGAACTTGGAGCAAGGTTATGAGTCTTTGGAGGGTGAAGATGGTAACTGCTTCCTCGGTTAACAGCTGATCAGTAGAAGAAAGAGACAAGGGATTCGACTTGAGATGGTAATTTTGGTGGTATCTTCCCATATAATTGCTCGAAGACCCTTGGTTACTACGTGACAATAATGATTTTCGATACGACCTTATTTTCGGATCGAGCATCATCAATACTTCCGCGATATCCTTCCCAACTTGAATAGCATACGATTTCATTGTATGAGGAAAGCAAGGTCGATTTAAAGATATGGAAATCTTTTCCAGTAAAGGCTGGAATTGAAAAATTTCCGTAAAAGTCGTGTTCAGCTGGGCAAGGTATGCAGTTCCCACCTCATCGACTCGCCCACCACCGTATCGTTGATATTCATAATCCTTCGAATCAAGCAATAATTCATACTCTGTTACACCTGTATACCAATGAATAAGCCTTTTTATCATAACATAACCTAGAAAAGCATGATTGTTGTTCTTTTGAAAGGTATGGTGAACTAGAACTTACCGATCCAAATCATTGCTATCCCGCGTCCAATTACAAGCAAACGATGCTTATAGCGACGAACAAAATCAAAAACAAATGAAAAACGTCTTCTAAGGAATGATGACATTGTATCTAGGACAGGATGCTGTAAGATTGTGAGCAACTTTCCATCAGCGGATTCAGTGAATGGAGGATCTGGTTGAGGTGGAACAACCTTCAAAAATAATCCTAATTGCCATGGTAGTCTCTTTTGAAGAACTTTTTCATCTAAAAACTCCGGATTCGGGTAATCTAATATCGGTTTAATTGCAATAACATCAGAGCTTGCTAAATTCGGAAGTTTTCCTTTCATCATCATCATTGAAGGTTGAGCACTAAATTGTGATTGAAAAGATCTTTTACTTGAAGCTCTTATTATAAAATAATATAAAAAGATTACACTGCAACATATCATCCTTTGAACGCTCATTTGTTCTATTACAAAGTGTTCACAAAATGATTTCGAATTTCAAAACAAACAAAAACAAAGCATTTTCAAAACCATGACATGATTGCTGCGATATTTCGGATTTCGGAGAAGAACGAAATTACGACCGTATACTGTTTTCAGTAAATTTGCGGTACTTTTTCAAGACTTCTTTCGAAGAAGATAATGATCGAATTCGGTAAGATGGTATATCAAACCTCTAAGATGTGTGAAAGACATGATTTAATATTTAGATGAAAAGAGCAGTGGAAGTAGTGATTATATGACTACGAAGGTTTCTTGTCTGAATCTTCCAATCAAGAAGAAAAGGAAGTCATATAAACGTCCTTCAAATAATCCAACCTATATGCCAGCTCTTCGTATCTTCAGAAATGATATTCGGAGAAGATATATTGATATGTTAACCAATGTTATAAATAGTTATGACATGAATCTTCACCTACAATTTTTTCAGGAATATGCTCTTCCTACCACGAGTTATACCTATCACCGCTTTCCTCCCGAGCGTTTAGAATTATTACCCCATCCACCTCATCTTGTTGGTTTTGAGCAAATCCTGTATACTAACGAGATCCATTACCTAATGATTCCTGATTTTGTGCACAGATTTGACAATATTAAAGTATGTAAAACATTAGGTTCTCCAGGAAGTCGAATTATTGCTACAGCTAGAGCTTCAGGTACAATGCAGTTTGTTGTGTCTATGAACAAGTCAATTAAGAGCAACCTAGATGATTCCTCCTCTCTTACCAGAAGTGAAAGTGAATTAACTACTTCAAGTATTGTTTCATCTTCTTGTTATAATTTAAAGCCTATTCTCCTTGAACGCCTACCAGAGCCAATCGACTTCGATTCTAGTGCAATGGTAACAATTACCTTAGACTATGAACATCGCATCATCTCTATTGAGCTGTTTGCAATGTAAGACAAGTGTTTATCGGCTTGTCCACATTATTCCTGTAGTTATATGACAATAATGACTTGTAAAGTTTGTTTTCACTTTAAAAATTTCTTTTGAATAATATACACAGTTAGGATAGTATTATCATTATTCTCATCAAATTCGCATTTTGAGTTTTCTTTCTTAGTCTTGCTTGATGTGACGAAAGTTTTTATTCTATATTGTGTTGATTTCATGATATTTATTATGTGAGAAGAGAAATTAAAATTAAAGGAGATTTTGACACTAATTTGTGTCGAGTGAGCTAAATAGTTATTTTTTGAACCAGGTTATATTTAGGGCCGCCTTGCTCTGAAAGAAATTCGTTTGGAAACTCGGAAATCATTTTTGTTGAGGTACGAATCGTCTTTTGAGCAAGATTGTTCAAATATTACTATAGCGTAAAGTAAAATTATGCTAAGGAGAGGTTGTTGTGAGTATATAGGGTTACTTAATTTAAATGACAGTTTCTTTCATAAAAGTGCTATAAAAAATCATCTTAAAGACCGAAACAGTTTTTGTTTACCATTGCACATATGCGAAAATCCTTTTGATTTCAAGAAATTACTTCATTTAAAATATTTTTTACAATTATACATAAACATTAAAACAGTAAATGAAAAATGAAAAAAGGATTTAGAAACGAAAAGCAGAGAACTAACCAATAAAACATACATACATTATACATTCATAAATTATCATACAGCCTACAGTGTCTATTAATGAGGATGATGATTATTGTGAGACATCTGTGTTGGAATAAATTGAACTTTTTTCAATATTTTCTTTTGAAATTCATTACTATCTTGATAATATTTCCAATATTGTCGATCTCTCCAATACTCACTTACTAATAATATAAAATTATTACTATTTTCATTCCGATCCCAATAAGAGCTTTTATTATCTCTTTCTGCTATCTTATCACTATTATCAAGTTGTTCATCATATTGAGTGATCATAGAATGAAAACATTGTGAATTAATACCCGTAGCAATCATATTTAATCTTTGTAAATGTTTAGAATATTGAAAGATATCTTTGATTAAAGTATTTGTTAAATATAAACAATTTTCACATTCTAATATTCTTAATTCTTTACATGAGGTGATAATCGTCTTCATACCTTTATCTGTAATTAATGGACAATAATTTAAATATAATTCTTTTAACTGCATGTTATTGAAAGATATTTGTTCTAATATAATATCTGTTAAACTCTCACAGTATGATAGATGAATAATCTGTAATAATGAACATTGTTGAAATAATGATATAAATGATGTCATTGTAATATCTTTCCATGGTGATAATTTTAACGATATTAATGAATTATGGAAACGATTGGTTATTGTTTGGATGGATATATCACTAAATTTACGACATTCTGATGCATTAATACTTTGTAATCCTGGTATATCTATGATATTTATATTTGTAGTAGTATTGGTCACCTCTTCTGTAGTGTTACTACCAGTACTATTGGTTGTATTAGGAAAGTTTGTTAATAATTGATTTAAAGCAGTATGACGTGTATAACATCCTTTTAATACTAATTCACGATGAATTATTGGTGGATTCTTATATTGTTGTAATTTTTGAGATAATATCATTTTATGATGATGATCAGATTTATTTTCTTTACTTTTAAATGAATCATATTGATAACAACAATCTTTTGATATAAAATATTGTAAAAAAGGTTTTATTAATAATACTTCATTTAAACAATTAATATTGATATTATTACAATAATCAATATTAATAAAATCAATGGAATTATAATTAGTTTTCACTAATTCTATTATTAATTCATTATTTAATATTGATAAATCTTCTGCAATAAACTCTTTTAATAATGTGTAACGTGTTATGAAAAGATGGAGTAAGGTATACTGTAAATTATGACAATAAGAGATATTCAATGAATTTAAACATTTACATAAAGAATAGATAACAGAAAAGAAGATACCAGTTATATTTAAACAACATGATATATTTAAATTTTGTAATGTATTTGAATATTGTTGACATATCAAGACAATGGCATCATCAGTAATATTATAACATTTTGATAAATTAATTGTATGTAATAATATATTCGATTTTGATAATAATAATGTTAATTGATTATTATTAATAATATTCCAATATTGGAATGATATTATCTGTAATGTTTTAGGCAATTCTTTTGCTAAATATAATAAATGATTATCTTCTAAAAGTTTTTCTGTCTTTTTTCTCTCTTCTACTGCTTCATTGTTAGTAGTTTGGTTATTAGTGTTCGATTGGAGATTATTCGTTGGTAATGAAATTAATGACCAAACTTGATTGACTAAATTCGAGGTGATTTCAGTTAACTGGTTGGTCGTATTGGATGATGCTGATTTACTCTTATTCGTAGTAGGAATACGAATAAATGAAATTTCTTTCACTTTTGTTAAATTTAAATAATCATGAGTAATGATTTCTGGTAACGAAGTAATCATGAAAGGCAATTTATTGGTTTTAATACCTCTTTTCGCTAACCATTTCAAATATTTATTACCTAAACTTTCCTTGAAACAATAAATAAATTCTGATAAAATGAAATTCGGATTTTGTAATATCTGTAAATAATCTTGGCGAGATACATGATTATTCTTTTGTTTTGTGGTAGATGATGATCGATAAGGATGTGAACAGAAAGCAATATCTAAAGAAGCAAGATCTCGGATTTGAACCCATTCTGTAAGAATGGAAAGACTTAATTCTGTTGGGAGATTTACTAATAGTGACATAACTCCTATGGAATATTGACCTGCAAATGATTTATGAGACTTTGTTTCTCTTCAATTCGTTGATCCTATCCTCTTTACAAGTTGTTTGTTGTTTGATCAAAATCCTCTTTTCTCCCTTCTCCTACACTCACTCAGAAACTAGACAACTACCCAAATAGGAAAATAGGATAGCACTTCTGAAATTCGGAGAAGAGGGCAGGCCATACCTCTCTCATAAAGTTGGGTCTATGTCTATCTTGTGTGAATCTTTCCAAAGTTAAGGGTTTGACTATGCTTTTTGTTCTCTATTCATACATCAAAGACTGAGGTATGTATGTACATCCCTTTATCGGGCATTAACTACTTGTAGAAAGATCAAAGAAGATCATGAAGTAATATTTGCTATTTATTAATTTAGTTAGTATTGTAGAAGTTAATTTGAAATTATTTGTCGTTTCCCCATTATTTCACCTTAATCACTTTAATCTTCGGTTAGTTTAAACTATTTCTACCACAATTAGAATACTTATTTTGCGTTAGCAGGAGGTTCAGCTGCAGCAAAAACGTATGGCTTAGCATTTCGGAAGGTTGACTTGTCTTGCATAGATTCAGAATGATGCTTATATTCGATAATGGTCGATGGCTCAAGGTCTAAGATCTGCTTTAATCTCTCACCAATGTGAAATCGGATTTCATCATTACGGTTATCAGCGTTCCAAACTGAAAGAAGATCTTCATTCTTACGAATGCAGACTGCAACTCCAACAACATCAGGCTCCTCGAATACTTCTCCGATAGCAGCAACGACTAATTCCTGCCACATCTTACCTAAGACACTTGCTTCAGTATCCTTACGCTTCTTCACCTTTAAGATCCAGCAACCACCTCTTGGATAGGCTTCCCACATTGGAACGTTTCCTGCTCCATCACGGAACAAGTACAAGTTGACATTGACATCGAGAGTTGAAGGACGCTTCAGATAACAATAGAGCTTCCAAAAGCCTTCCACGGTATTGAAAGCACCAATTTTTTGTAAATGTCCTTTGTATTCATTAGGATCCTTGTTTGGGTCGTAACGTTGTTTCTTATCGTACCAAAAGGCCCATCCGGTTTGTAAAGGATGGTCACCCTCTTGTTTCTCAATAACAGGGCATGGAGTGTTTTCTGAGACCTTTGTAGACATGATAGAGTGTTGTTAGGGAAGGAAGTTTGAAGTAGAAGAGAAGAAATGAGGGGGAAAAGTTGAGTAAGGGAAGTTGGAAAAACGAATGAAAGGGGCAAAGTCAGTCAACCTCAAATTCACAGAATCCTAAATACTCAATTCACAAGTCCTAAATGCACAAATACTGCTTCCGAAAGAAGTGAGAGTTTATATCTGTTAAATAGTTGGACGTAACGTTGAAAACATCTTTTGCATCATCACTTCATGACTATCACCTTAAATCAAGGGTTTCAGGCCTAAGGCAGTTTATACTCTTGACGATGACTTGATCAATTGTTACGTCTTTTTGCAATCTAGCACTATCTGATATAACTGTTCTAAAAAGTTTCCCATTAAACTCTCCATGAAATAGATTTAGAAGAGGCTTTATTAGCTCAGCTCTAGCCGCTGGACCATACTTTTTCTCCTGCTGATGCGCATATTGAGCATACTTCTCAATCAGCTCTCTTCTGGATAGCCCTATTTAGAATTAACAAAATAACAGAATCGAAGTAAAACCATACCTGGATCGACTGATGAGTATATCCGAGAGTCGATGTTCCTCCAGTAGAACGGCTGATTTATAATGGACCGTCCCACCATTACACCATGAACTTTGTTTTGCAGATTGCCAAGATTACTTTCTAACGGAACTAACTTGTCTTCTATCTCTTCATACGTCTGTAGTCCTCCATTCAAAGTGAAATATAGATGAGGAAAGTCATTCATCAAACGATAAACATAGTGATATTTCAGGGGAGGAATTTTCCGATTTTGATCAGGAGAGAATTTTCCACCAAGAATAGCATTTCGAGCATGAACAATAAAGTGTTTAATCTTCCCTTTCGTGGATACAGTTTCAACAAAATTATAAAGGAACTCATAAGATTCTTCATTATTTACCGCTAAGCGACATTTAACAGTTACTGGGAGGGGTGTTGGGAGACTTTCTTGGATAGCAAGGACGAGTTCACTCACTAAATCTGGTTTGAGCATGAGAGCTGCCCCGAAACACCCGTTATCTGCCACTGTATCACTAGGGCAGCCAACATTAAGGTTGAATTGTCGGTATCCATAATCATAGGCAATCTTGGCTGCTTCCTTCATTTGGGATGGTATTGAACCACCAAGTTGGAGTACCAATGGTTCTTCGAGGGTGAAGTCGGCTTCCAGATGACGATCCAATTGCTTAGTATAAATGATCGTTGTAGCTACAACCATTTCTGTATATAGAGTAGTGTGCTTTGTTAACCATCTTTGAAGCTTCCTTTGATGTCGATTCGTATAATCCATCATTGGAGCAACCGAAAAGCGATCAGGGAAATGTGACGTCAAAGAGCTAAATTTACTTGTGCTTGACACCACATTTGCATTTTTCTGAAGAAATGATTTCATGCTATTGTAACTCCAACTTGGGATGACAAAATAGATGAAAATACAACTTATAAGATAAAATACCATTCGAAGACTCATATATGCACTTTTCAGTGCACGAAACGTAATCCCCAAAAATTCCTGATTAATAAACGCATGAAAAAATTCTATTTCTATAAATATGTCCCTACTCCCTACAAAGAAATTCAAGTAACCTCCTCACACAAACAAACCACTATAGAAATCCTAACAAATTATAAAATCAAAAAGCAAACAACGTTAAATGGAAGATGCGATTGGTCCTGGATAGGCAGCATCCTTTGGTGCATCACGTAATTCATGGAAATAGTCGAAATCGATAGTCATACCACCTTCGACATCATCAGAGCCAGGGAAAATACAATTTGCAAATGTTTTATCCCAAGCAAGATCATCACAAGTGTAAGAGTGACGCGCTTGAAGGTTGCCTCCAGTTGTCGCATCTACTCCCTCCACCACTGCGATAATCTCAATTTTACGATCATGAAGGTATTTTTGAATCATCATTTTCTCCTCAATTTGCCACTCTGGCTCATCTTCTTCATAAACATCATCATCTTCCTCATCAACCTGCGGGCTTTGTCGATTCTCAGCTCCATTGTTCGCTCCATTCATAACAGTTGGAAGCTTAGGGGGCACATAGGTGCTTTGAGGTGGTGCGATGGGAGTTTGAGAAGGGTTATTGAGTAAGCTATCATCAAAATGATAATATCGGCTAGGATGCGGCTGGACAATGCCAGCTACTGTATTCTTCGGCTTAGCGAATGGGTATGACGGAGTAACACCTGAATTATCTCTAGAGTTATAAGCGCTCACAGGAACACTATTTAGATCTGTATGATACTTTTGCATTCCAGGTGACTCCAAGTCTGATCCAACTGCAGAAACTACACTTCCACCACCACCCCCTTTTCCTGTATTTTGAAGATTTGAGATTGAATCCGCAACTAAATTTAATTTTGGATTTCTTTGAGGGGTAGAAGAGGATCGTTTAACAGTTGGTAGCATGTTTGGTCGAGGAACATCTGCCACCGAGTTGGATCGGCTAACAGTAAGAGGAGGAATTGGAGGTGGCGAGTTTCCGTAAATCTCTAAACCTCGACGGGTTACTGACGGAAATTCAATATTAGATACCGCCTCAACATCATATTCCTCAAAATTCTCGTCAACGTCACGAGGAGAGTCGTCTTCCAGACCGACCATTGTGTCGAGCGAGTCATACTGAGTATTTGTGTTATTTGCGATTGATGCCGAGGACGGACCAGTGGGAAACACAGTCTCTTCCCCTCTTTTTCGTCTCAACGCACGATAAACTGGCGGATTCCATCGAATAACCTCACCGTGGGTGGTAACCCACAGAGGAGGGGGCATCAATGGGGAGGCTACATCCAATTCATGTACAACAACTTGAGGTAACATTAACAGCAACATCGCACCAAGCTCATCATTTGGGTGATTTAATCTCATAGTGCAACTTTGAACAAATACATAAGGATTCGTCGCGGGGTGACCGTTACGTTGAAGAATAGAGATTTGTCGGCTAGGTTGCGTGTTGCCTCGAGTTGAATTCTGACGTCTTCGCTCAAGTTCATCAAAGTAAATGGACGGATCAACCTCATGCTTGATAACATACAAGCGAATATGTGCTTCAACTAGTTGATGCTTTCTTAATTCGCATAATTGAAACATAAAGTATAATTTTCCTCGAATTCGTCTAACGACTGCTTTGTCTGAGAATATCACAGTAGAAGCGCGAGAACTTGGTCTTGCTAATCGACTATACAAGATACCAATAGACACAGAGTCTACAACAATTCGCAAACAACACTGGATAGTAATAACAATAGTTACCGAAATACATTCATTATAGAAAATGTCGTTGGCTGGTGCCCCATAACCAATTGTAGCAAACGTTTCCAATGAAAATAAAAATGCATCTAAGAAGGTTTTAGTTTCTAAATGGCAACCTTCTTCATCGTGTTTATAAATCTCATAGAAAAAGAATGCAAAAATAAAAACTAAGAAAAGATATCCTGTCATTAAAATAAAGATAATACGCGATGTTGGGGCATCAATTAGGGAATGAAACCAGTCCATTGAATAAAATGAGTAACGAAAAACATTTTTCATACGTTTGGCAACATATGTTTTCCCGCCTGATTGTGCAAAGAGTTCGTCATTACGATCAATAATGCGAGAATAATTACGGTCAATAGCTGATTTTCGTCTACGTGTTGATTGATTATCCCCTTTAAGCCACTCGGTAGGAGACCAAACACTGGAACTCTGAACGGATCTTGTCCGATTCAAATCACTACCTTGAGCAAAGTGTGGATATTGTCTCTCGATATTCGACCGACTGCGACCTTCGACATCATTACGACTGTTATATCGATGAAGTGGGCTCCCCTCGTCGTAAGTGGGGACACTCGAATACTTGGTGTTCATTTCGGCTTGAATTTTTACTTCGATTGAGGCGAAAGCTAGAAAGCCAAACAAACACTTTCAAATCCTCTTCCAACTTCTTTCGTTAGTAGAGATAGAAGATGACTTCAACACGAAAATCCGAAAATCCGAAATTTGCAGGGTTGGAAGCATTTCCATTTTTTTCAGAATTTGATCTGAAGATTTGAAGATTTGCCGTCTTGTTTGTGAATTATCCCTGAAACATTGATTTCTTTTGCTACCCTCTTTCTAATTGGAGTATGAATCGCGCGAATCAAAATGCGCTTTTCCAACAAACTAATTTGGGTTTATTATCTATTCGACAGGCAGAGTTGAATTATTACGTTAGTTTAAATATTGCCTTTGGTACTCAAGCTGCTTTGATTGGAGGATTTACCTATGGAGTATTTACACAGAATCAGGTCAATGAAGATGAATCTTACTCAGATATTTTTCAGAATATCTATTGGGTCACCTCAGCTGGAACCATCGCTGCTTCAGTACATGTTATCCTCACCACAATGTGCATTCAAGTGTTGGGACCTGGTTTATCGCTTCACGGGCCTGTTGGATCAATGGCACGGGCCACAGAGGGAATGAGAGTGGAACAGAAACCGGTAATTGTTTCGTTCATCATAATGATGGTCCTTTTCTCACTTTCCACCGTTCTATCCTTTTGGGCCGTTATGAGTTTTGAATCAGCAATTGCTGGAACCATCGTCTACATTATTGCTGGACGACAGTGGTATTATTATTGTGAGCGGATTTATTTAAGATTCTATTGGAAAGAGGCAGAATCGAAATGGCATGCTAACGACGATGACACCGATGACGATCCTGCGGCAGTGGACCCACCTCTCCCTAATTTGCATCAGAATCCGATTCATGATCATCATAGCGACCGTGTAATCGCTCGAAGAACGTCAGATGGATATTCAACTGGTGGCGGTGATGATCGTTCAACCAATGCAGACAGCACTGGCACTCCGGAGAAAAAGAAAAAATCATTCACGCGTGGAATAAAGTTTCCAAAGCTGAGTCGCAAACCCAACAATGATCTTAGTAAGAACCTTCTGAGTAGTGGTGAGATGAGTCCTCAAGCAAAGCGACCAACATCTACGATCCAAGCGAACGCAAAGAATGCTGCTGTCTCTACGAAGTTTCAAGTTATTATGGAAGGATATCTGTTGAAAAAAGGTGGTTATTCCGCAATCGACTTTAATAAAGAGCCCTGGGAGAGGCGTTTCTTTACATTAAATCGGTCAGCTCAATTGTTCATGTATAAAACTCGTCATGATTATCGGGAGAAACCAAGGCAACCAATATATCACCGACCATTGAGCTTATATGAGTTCGTAATTGAAGTATTTAATTCAGAAGATCCTCGTCCTATGAGAGAGATATCTATAGAAAGTACTATGAGTTATGCCGTGGACGATGCGACTGGTGCGATAACTAAAAGATTAAGTAAGGGGACGGAGAAACCTCTAAGATTTCAGATTACTTTGATTCCTAAAGAAAATTTGGAGTCAACTGAAAAAGATGAGAATCCAGTTTTAAGGCAAAATTGGATCTTACGATGTGATACGGAAGAGGAGTTAGAGATATGGACAAGTGTTATGAGAGAAATTTCCCCTCAAAGCTTTCGAGAATCTTCTAATTCTTAAGAAAATTATTGACATTATTTTCTTATAAAATTATTTGAATGTAAAGTATTTTGTGACTGTGATTGTAAAATAATCTGATTTTTGCTCTTTGTCCCTTTTAGGGAATTGCTCAATTCACGACAGTTTCATTTCCTTGTCGAACGCGGTTGATATCACTGATTTATATGAATTCTTCATTGAGAAATAAAGATAAGGATAATGATGAATCACAAGTATATGGTGATTCAACGTTTAAGACAGGTTTAGATTTAACGAATACTTCTGGTCGTCAAACTTTCTCCAATATCCCATCGAGTGCCAGATCTGTTAACTTTGAAGACGAGTTATTAAAACTACCAAATGTTGTAAATTATGTTGCTCTACGAGAAACATTTCTTTCAGAAGCGCCATTTGTGAAGCGATCGAATCGACTCTTTTGGAAAAAATGGATTGATTCAAAACAATATATGAATGTTCTTGCTGCATCATTAAGATTAATATCAGATTGTATTACTGATAATGGTGTCATTTATGCTGAAAAATTGTTTAAAATCCCAACAGAACCACGCAGAATAATTGCTCAGACAATGAACCGTTTAAATGAAATTAGTAATGACACAAATGATAGTGATAATATTCCTCAGCGAAGTACTTTATTCCTCTCAAGAACGACAATGATTCGACCTGGGAATACACAAAATTCAAACAGCACCACTAATAACTTACAATCCACACAAAATCCTCAACAAAGCTTCCAACGATGGGTTAATTCTGTTGATGTACAAGCTCTCTTAATTGAAAAGATGGCACAAAATATATCAGAAATGTTGCTTCTTGACCGAAGTAAAAGATCTTTCTCAAGCGCTCATGATCTTCTCTTTTATCGTTTACCGGAGCTTCTAACCTATATGACCTTACAAGCATTATTATCAACGATCCCTAAACTTGCTCGCGTTTTTAATTCAACTAAATTTCGTGAGGTAATATTAGATTGGTTTACTGAATTAATTAATGGTATGAAGATTACTAACTCTCATCATGATCGTGAATGGATTTTTAAAAATACATCAGATATTCCAATTATTCTATTAAATGAGCCATTAAATCTTTCGAAATCGTATCGAAAGATTCAAGCCGAGATGAAAGCTGAATTGAAAAATACTGCTGCAAGCGCTAATGGTCTAACAAGCGCTTTGAAGAAGAAAGGCAGCCAAAAACTTCCAGCAATAGGAGCAACAAATACGAAAGGCGAGACTTTAACTCCATTCTCTCCCACTGTAACCTTTGGTGAACTTTCTCCAAGGAGTGGGAATCGTATTGCTGCTTCCTTCGATAGCCATGATAGTGGAATCTCTGCCATGAACTCGCCTGGGTTTCACATCGAGCAAGCCAATACCCCTGGTAACAATACGGATGTGATGTCGGTATCGACTGCTTCAACATCGTCTTTTTATTTAAATAATGTGAATAATAGCCGTCATGGTGCTGCGAGATCCAATTTAATCCTACAAAACTCTCCTTTGGTGCAATTATATATGAATATGGGTAAAGCAGATAGAGAGCCTTTAGCCGTTGACGGTATTGCTACAGCTGACAATGAGACTCTCCGATCGAAAAGCTCACCCTATATATGCCAAAATCCCCTTAAACTTACGATTAGCCACTTACCCAATCGCCCTATTATCACTATGCAATCAAATGTTGTTCATCAAGAAGGAAAATTTCGAGAAAAGAAAATGAATCATTCTTATCTAATGAAAACATTAAAAGAATCTCAAAGAAAACGTGACGAGATTTTACAAAATAAAGAAAGAAATTATCAATCCATGAGATATGATGTACATAAAATGAATCATGCTTATAAGATTCAATTAGCAATATTAGATAAGAAACCTGTTTCACAGAAAGAGATATTAGCTGCTGCAACAGCATTAGAAGCGATTAAATTGACATCAACTGGGAATAGTTTGACGAATCTTCATGCTTCGTCGAATAGTGTTGGTGGTAGTCATTTAGAAAGTGCATCGAATAGTGTTGTTACTGAGAATTAGACACCTACTGTTTCCTTGAATAGTATTTGGATCGTACCTTTGAGGGTTGGAGGCTTTTTTGTTTCATTTTTCATGCAAAATCAGTAATCGTTTTTAATCTTATTCAACAAAGAAGTATTTAGAAAAAGAATTTTTGAAACAGATATTGCCATATTTATAAGTTAAAAATAAAGAAACAATCATAATATAACTTTATTTGGGAGGGGTATTTGGTGTTGTTGTAACGTCTTTGATTTCTCCTTTTATTTTATTTTGTTCATCTAATAATTCATTGTTAATCTCAGTTTTCTCAGGAAGCTTAATATTTTGAGTAATGGTGAAAGTAGAAAACTCCTCTTCTTCAATCTTTCCTTCATTTTTTCTGTTGAGAGCATACAGCTCATCAATTCTTCGTTGTTGATCCCCTTTGAGCTTCTTCTCTTCCTCTGATCGCTTTAGTTGAACTTCTTCCATCCTTTTACGTTGCTTCATGGAGGGTTCACTGTATAATACTTGATCCAGGGTTTGACCTTCTCGCTCATAGACGTATCCAGCTTGAAGGTAAGCAGGACAAGGTCGATAAACTTTAATTGGCCACCAACCAAAGAACGGCAATGTCGCTATTCCCCCTTGAATCTTTCCATTTCCATTACATCCTTTACCACGATATAGCCCCGAGCATTTATCTGCATTTGGGCACGGTGGACCATTTCCACTGATTTCATCTCGTAGTGTGAACGTAGTTGAACGACGAATCTTTGTCAATGCGCTCTGTGGAATATAGCCTAAAGCTAGTGAGACCAAAGAAATCAATAAAACCCAATATATCCTTTCTAAATTCATCGTTACGATGACCAAAGCTTCCAAGGATAGTTAATAAATCTTAGAATGATTGGAAACGTCACTAAAAAAGTGGAAAACACAACTCTAGATACAGCGTAAAGTTGTGAGAAATCTTAATTGCAAACAGTTTCAGAAACTGAAATCAGACACAAGACATCAAGACCTTTTCTGATTTTCGCCATCGTATCTTCGCAAAGATATATTATAAACTGAAACTAGAGATCAGTAGATATTAATAGCTTGAGACAATGGAGAATCGTGATGTTCAAAGTGTTTTAGATTTTCTTGGGATTGATCCTGAGGAATATCTCTCAACTCGAGATGAAGTGAAAGACGAAGCAACACATCGGAGTCAGGAGCCTTTCTCTCCGTATCAACAAAAGGCTCGAGCGATGCAGTATCGTCGTGTGATTAATCGTTTAATGAATATTACCTTGCAATGTCTTGGAAGTATTCGCTTACTTGTGAATGAACTCGAGAAAATCCGCGTCTCTTTAGACACAACTGACATCGATGGAACTCATCGTGATTCTGGAACAACACATTATTTACAAAGACAATTATTCGTTCAGGCGATCAAAACAATGGGTGACACGATCTTAGTAGGAAAAGACCTCGACTATCACGATCCAATGAAAGATTTAATCGACTCCTTTCCTTGGGAATATTCATTAACCCGACATACAGAGTCTCATTGGCTATTATTAGACTGGGCTCTAATGTCTCCTTTCCTTAGTCGTTTATACTCACCTAGTGAAGATTCAACTCAATCACCATTAATATTGCAATTAGAAAAAGATAAATCGTTACATTATACATCATTAATTAAAAATATATTAAAATATTATCCTGTTTCTATCACAGAAATTGATAAATTTGGACAACATTATCTATCCTATTTAATACGATCCGCTGATATAATATTAGCAAATACCAATACACCAATTACAACCAATCATTCTTTATTAGAAGATGTTATACAATATCATAAAAATTGTTGTAAATTATATGATGGTAAAGGTAAATTAGCAATACATTATGCTGCACATTATTCACAATCAGTTGAAACTTTATTAATTATAAGTGAAGGAATGAAAAAACCATTAACAGATATTATGTATAATACAGTCGATGATTTAGGTAATTTACCATTACATCATGCATGTTATGGTAATTGTTCTTTAGCAGTATTTCGTGAAATATTATTTAATTATCCTGATGCCGTGAAAATCCCTAATAATCAAGATGCTCTACCGATTCATATTCTTTCACAATATGCTTATGCCCCATTAACTTCTGCAAATGCTTTACCAACTATCAATCCTTCACATTCACGGACAGGTGGTCCAGTAAGTCAAGTACCACCTTCATCAACCTCATCACTTATTACTGATAACCTTGAAAAGTTTCGATTATTAATATCATCTTACCCACAAGGATTAGAAACATTAGATGGGAATGGGTTAATACCATTACAAATTGCTGCTTTCTATAGTAAATCATTAGATTATATTAAATTTCTGTATGAACAATATAGAATGGCAATATCACGACCATGTAATGATACAGGACGTTTACCATTACATTATAATACAGTTTATTGTTATTCGTCTAAAATTATGAAATATTTAATTGATCTTTTCCCTGATTCTGTAAAAGTCATGGATTATAATCAACGTCTTCCTCTTCATACTTTAATTGCGAGAACTGAGTATATGACACCAGGAAGAATGCGTTGTTTACGATTATTATTAGAGGAATATCCTTTTGGAGCTGCGATGAGAGATAAAGATGGTCAAACACCTTTAGATCTTGCAAGAAGAAATGAATTAGGTGATCTTGTTGAACGATTATTACTCAGAGCTGATCCAGGACAGGACCCGATTGCATTAGGCGAGCTAACGTATATTGCAAGTCAAGCTAAGTTTGGTGGTGATGGGGGAGAAAAGAAGGAAGACTTCCATCGTCACAATAATAATCGAGGTCATAACCAGAGACGTCCTCCAAAGCCTCGACAATCACGACACGCCAAAGATCGAAGGAGAGATGGCGATGCTCGAGGTGACAAAGATCGCTCAAGACGCAGAAAGGGGAAAATCACCGCACGATCAGGGAGAAGATACTCTCGGGATTCTCGTGCTTCAACATCTCGGACAGCTGATAGTGAAGCGATTTCCTACTATGATGACAAGGATGCTGAGTCAAATACTTACTACGATTCCTATGATAGCGAAGACGACGATGACGTCGAATATTATCATGATGATGATGGGAAGAGAAGTGAGCCAATGAGTGTTCGAAGAGGCGATGAAAGTGGTCGTACAGGTGATGCTAGTGGTCGTAGAGGTGGAGATGATAGTGCTCGCGATTCAAGAACAGGCACATTCTACAGTGAAGGAGTCTCTGAGAGTTACTTTGACGATGAATACAGTTTAAGCAGGAGAGATAACGCATCAGAGGCATCGTACGATAGATGATAAGAGGGAAATTATTCAAAATATCTTTCATGGCAAATATTTTACATTAAAATTATAAATTTCTTTGAAAGTTAGCAATTAACTTAGCAACACGTGTATATTCTTGACAAAGTTCAATCAAAATTATGATATTACTCTTCTTGTTAAACGCTTTACTGTAAACTGTTAGTACTCGCTGAGACAACAGCCAGCAAAAATAACAAAGAGAGCGGAGAAATGTCATCATCACAGAAAGGAGGTGAAGAAAAGGAATCAAACTGTTGTTTGAATGAGTTACTTTCAATTAGGCTCTTGCACCATATCTACCAGCAGGAGCATAGCGACTAGCTCCACCTCCACCATGAGCTGGTGCAAGGCTCTGTAATTCCTTTGGAATATTTTGCTTGGCATCACGTAAAATACCAATCAATTCCTTAGCTAAACGGGCATGCTTCTCAGTAAAGAATGATACAGCAACACCTGTAGCTCCTGCACGACCAGTACGACCAATGCGATGAATATAATCCTCAATATTGTTCGGCATATCAAAATTAACAACAAGTTGAACATCCTTCACATCCAAACCTCTTGCTGCAACATCAGTTGCAACTAAAATTGGTGCAGATCCGTTACGGAATTCTAATAATGTTTGATCACGTTCATATTGTGTTTTATCACCATGGATGCCCTTTGCCCGAATGCCTTGCTGGGATAATGATCTTGTTAATGCATCACATCCTCTCTTGGTTTCAACGAAGACTAACATCTTTCCGCCACTTGCATTGTACTGGTTGAGGTAATAAACAAGACGAGAATACTTCTCGTAGTCGGTAACAACTTCAACAATCTGTTCAATCATGGTATTTGCTCGGAGGTCTAATGAACCAACATGTACTTGATATGGATCAACCAAGAAGTCATGAGCTAATTGCTGGACATCCTTTGGCCAAGTCGCGGACCACATCAATGTTTGGCGATCAGGACGAATTTGAGACACGATCTTGCGAATTTGCGGTTCAAAGCCCATATCCAACCTAACAAATGGAGATGAGCAAAGATATAGAAATTTATGGGCAACAGGGAGTAAGTTACATTCGATCTGCCTCGTCCAAGACAAGATAAGTCACACGACGTAAATTAGTAGCACCGGCTTCCAAATGGTCGATCAAGCGACCAGGAGTAGCAATAACGATTTCAACGCCATTTCTATGAGGAAAAAGAGTAAAAGATAATGAAAATAATGTCGAACATCGTTGATAAATGACTTACCTAAGATCACGAACTTGGGTGTGTTTTGGAACACCACCATAGACCACAGTATTCTTAATCTGACTGGATGCACCGAACTTATCACATTCTTGCTTAATCTGTAATGCCAACTCACGAGTTGGAGCAAGAACTAAAACGATAGGTCCATCGCCATACTTCAAGTAAGGCTGTAAACATATCAAGGAGGGAAAAAGTTAATAACAGAAAGAAAAAATAAGGTGACGGTATGTAAGGTCTGCTGTTTAACACGGGAAGCAAGATGGGAAGGATCGAATAAAGATCGGGAAGTCGAGTTGAATAAGAATAACACATTGAATTAATCACCCTCGCTCTTCCTGTACACAAAAAAAATTGTGTGAGAAGAAAGGAGAATCTTGGATGATCATTTTTCACTGCAAATTCTCTTGAATCAAGAAAACTTCAAACCTCGATTTCAGGGAGTGAAGAATTGAAGTACAGAAATTCCACTCCATAAAACCAAAATTTGAAACGAATCATAACGAAAAGAGTTCGTGATGATTCGTGGTTATCCAAGACTTCAGAAGAAACCATCAACCTCCCGATCTTTCTTCCTCATCTTGATTTCACAGCAGATCTTACAAACACGAAGAAGGACATGTATAATAACCTGTGCGTTAATGTGGATCATTGCAGGAAGCAAGAAGGCTAAGGTCTTGCCGGAACCTGTCGCTGAAATACCAATCATATCACGACCTACAGAGGAGAGAGAGATAAATAATGATGCCACGTAACAAGATTTGATTGATACTTACCTAACAAAGCCATAGGCCACCCTTGACTCTGGATGGGAGATGCTATCAAATCACGAAAGATTAGACAAAACGCGCTTTACCAAAAGTGGAGAACTTACGTGCTTCGAAACCTTGCTTCAAAACTTCTTTTAAGATATACTCAGGCATTGAAGCTTCGTCAAAAGTTACGACAGGCTATAAGAGAGGGAATTGAGTGTCTGGATTAGTTCAAGGGGGGTAATTCTTACCTTAGGAATGCCACGACCAATTACAGTAATGTGCTTCGATCTTCTCCATTCTTCTGATTCCTCCTCTGTTCGACTACGAACTGCAGGGTGCTCAATGTAAAAGTTTTTCTCGAAGACTGGGAGTTGAGCTAAATCCCACTTAATATTCTGGAGATTGGCACCCATAGAAGATCCCTCGAATTTTCTATCGGAGCCACCTCCATAGCCACCACCGTTAGAATAGCCATCATTTCTACCAGAATAACCTCCCGAACCATATCCAGAAGAAGGAGGACCATATTTATTCGAACCGTTATTGCCACCAGAAGAGTAGGAGGAGGAATAAGAAGAAGATGGAACATACCCACCACTTTCATTCGTTCTACGATATTTGCTATCATAACGATCTGATCCACGATCAGAATAAGAATCATAATCCAGAGATCTCTTCATTGTCTTTGAGGGGTTGGTAGTAGTTGTTTAACTTGTGAATAATTAATTTTGAATGATGAACGAGAAAGAGCGAGTGATGCACACTATGAAAACTCGAATATTTAAATAGGCGATATTTGACTTTCTCACAGATCAAAAAGATGACGTATAATTCTGAGAATATTTAAACGATATGATCTTCCTTATGTCATTTTTAATGAGATTCTTTCATCTCTCTCAGATGGCGATAAACTCTCCTTAGCCTTAGTCAATGTGCGGATTGCAAAGCTTATTTTGAAGCAAGTCAGATTGATACAAATTTACTCGAACGTTGGCGTAAAAATTCCTAAATCAGCAAAAAAGAAATCAGTTGAAGATAGATTACGATCATATTTAACATCCAAGAAATTTCGTGAAACGATTGATAATTTGATTTATGATCCTTCTCTCAACGTAAAGTTACGCTTTCCTGGAAAAGGACCATTTAAGGTGGATTGCAATGATGCTATTACTTGCTTAGAACTTGAGACTACAGCAGACATCCTTACTGAATTATTGATTCATCATGTAAAGAAGGTTCACCGTTTAAAGTTGGAGTATGTTGATTATGGCCGAGAATCCTTAAAAGAGTCTCAACTTTCTCTTATTGCAGAATGGATTGCGAACAATCCACAACTCTTACTAAAAGAGTTCTACCTCTCAAACTATGATTTCACTCACCTTCCTGCAATCCCAAGTTTGGAATCATTATTCATTGAGAATTCATTACTGTTACAAACCAATGGATTACAAATCCCATCCTATTCGCATCTTCGTGTCTTAAGACTTTCATGGTGTTAAAGTATTGAAGATATCAGTTGTTTAGATAATATTCATGAATTATATTTATTAAATTGTAATAAAATTTATAATATTACTTCTTTACATCATAACTATAAGATTGTTATCGAAAATTGTAAGAAAATAGAAGATTATTCTTCTAGTTTTTATTATTCTAAATTTATTAAAATTCGTTGTCCTACAGGAAGTAAGGTTAATTTTAATTTCTCTAAGTTACTTGAAGTTAGAGAGATCGATATTGGCGCGCAGAGAAATGGAAATATTATAAGAATTATTGAATTTCCTCGATGTCTTAGTCTTCGTAGTATTATTATTGAAGACATGGAACTCCCTTCTGTCATCCTACCAGAAAATAACTTACGAAAAATAGCAATTTTAAGCTGTACCAGCATTACCTCATTCGTAAATTTCAATCGTATTTATTCCGTTGTGCTTTATAATCTAAATATTACTTCTTTAGAAGGAATAGGAGGAAGTAATCGTGTCGTTGAAGTTTCTCAATGTCCGCTTCTCACCAATTTTCGGGCTTTGAGATCTTGTGATAAGGTCATCATTAGTTATTGCGAAGGATTTCGTGATATTAGTCAATTGCGAGGTCTGCAATCGTTTGCTTTTACTCCTTACGATGTTAGTGATATTCCTAATGACTTGGAAGGTGTCACCTGCTTGACACTTGGAATCATGCCAGAAAATTTACTTTCCGTCCCGTTTCCAAAGACCCTCTCTGAGTTGGTTCTTGGTGGAGACACCAGTTATTTGATCCCCAAAGAATTTCCTGCGTTAATTGATGCACTTCCACCTCAAATCGATAAGATTCAGGTCACTAACTTGGGTACTAAAGTTAATGACTTTCGATTAATGCAAAAGAATGGTGAATTTTCCTTCTTAAAGTTCACTATTGAATTCAAGAATGGAGTGATTTTCCTACGTATTCGAAACGAAGGTAATTGAGTTTGAAAGTATAGACGAGATTATTAGTTAATCCTCTAAATTTTGTTTTTTTGATGAGGTTTTAATGATTAAAAATCAACGAATTTCAATTCTTCTTTGAATCATATGATCTTAATTAGAGATTAAATCAAGTATAATTGAAATTATTTGATAATATTCACTCGATCAAAAGTTATTCAAAAAAACCGATTTCGACAGAAAACCCTTTTCAAGGGTGATTCGTTTTTCGCACAAAAAGCATAAAAAGCATGAGCGTCGCTCATCTCACCGTCAAAGCCGTTTTCCCATTTCTCCTTATTAAAACCACATTACTCGACTCGTCACGTGTCCAGTGATTCCTCTGCAGAGTATCTTCTGTATTTATTATTTCGGATGAGTAGACCCCCAATCGTTGTGACTGAAGCCTTCCCTGTTGTGGATGATCAAGTTGCTCGCACTCTCTCAAGCGACACGACACAAGTTCTTCCTAATCCTAACGATGAAGAACAAACGGATATCGTAAAATTTCTTGCACAATTACAGTTAACGAATCCTACTCGTTCAGCTCTTCTTGCACAAGTCCAACAGTTGATCTTTCAAATAGAACATGATAAGAGACTTTATCCCGGTGATAGATCACTCCTATTAAATGAATCCATGAGAACAACTATACGAAAATTAGAAGAAGATTTTAATAAAAGAGGATTTAATCGTGCAAATTGTCCTGTTAGAAGAGATTTAATGTTTCATTATGCTAATTTATATATTAAATATCATGAAATTATTAAAGAGAAGAAATCACCAACACCTCTAAATGCACCTGCTATAGGAGAGGAGGTTACGCATACCACCAATGATAGAGCACGTGCTGCTCAAGAGACTTCGATCTGGGAAGATATTCGAAGGAGAAGAAATGAAGTGAATAATAACAATAATAATAACACAGGTAATCGAACGAATGTCTTCAACGAACGAATCGTCGAAGGAAGAAGAGAAAGAAATATAGAAATTTCTCGTCAGACAACGAAGCAAGTGATTACTATATTGTTTTTTCTGTCTTTTATTCTCGCGATTTTTTTCTTTATTCGATGGATGGCTTCACCTCGCACACAAGCCACACACAATGCCCGATAATACTAGCTCGGATCATTGTATAATAGTATTATGGAATAATAGTATGTATGACAGTCTGTCTGTTTGTTGTATCTAATAAAACATTTCTTTTGTATTTCTTTAAATAAATTCTATAAAGATTCTCCTTCAATACTCTGATTCCCTTCGAAACTAACCAATGGAGAAGAATACTTTATCTTAACCAAACAACAAAACAGATATTATTAGAGGCTTAATACAACGAAGAAGAAAAAACAACAAACTATCATCCAATCAAATATCCTTGGCATCTCTCATTATAATCCTTTCAGTCCTGTCTGAGTAAGAAACTCTTCCGTAAGTGCAAAGAGATGTTCAAAGGCGAATGATGGAGTAATCGCCTTAATCTTTCCTTGCAAAGAGAGAAAATCATCATGTGAGAGATTGAGATTCTTTTCATCTAACATAATTATTGATTGTAATTGAAATCCTTTCCATTCTTGTTTTTGACGTGATAAAAGGTCTTGAATCAGATTCTTTCTTAATTGACGAAGGAAGGAGTCAAACTTCTCCGTCCATCCATCTTCTTTCATACCACTGATTGAATGTTGTTGATATTGTCGGAGAAGATGTTGTTTAATCTCATAGACCAGTGAATAGAAAACTCTTCTTTGTTCCTTATAAAATCTCTCGTTAAGTCCTGTCAATTGAGTTTGAAAGGTTCTCCAATTATTACTTCCTTCGTCCAATTCAACGGTAGAAGTGAGTGTTGTTATCGATGGCAAACACTCCTTACTATATGGATGAAAGACAATCTTATTCTCCCATGCTTGCAACGAATTTCTATAATTCTTTTCCTCAATTGAATCCTCCTCTAAAGCAATAGGCTGTGAAGAAAGAATTACAATGACATCAAGAGAAGAGTGAGCAGAGAGTGGCTTACAATAATTTGATCTGAAATAATTAGCTTTGGCACAGCTGGAGGTGGCCCGAGCTTCGAATTCTCCTTCACTGGTGTGAGATTGACAGGAGTTGGACTAAACTTCGCTGCGTCATCACGATAATGATTTCTCATATTGTATGCAGAAACAACTTTACTATCACCTTTAGACTTCGAGGATTTCACAGGAGAGGCATCAGAGCCATCAAACGACTATCAAACCATAATAATTAATCTATTATTAATAGAATATACTTCACTTACCACTAAACGCTCCACAGCATCCGAATGAACGTCATTATCTGACTCCTCCATCGCAACAGAGTCATCGCCAGCGATAGAGTTTGATTTCTCAGCGGATGAAAATAACTTTGTCTCCACATTTCTCTTCATTCGTGCTGAATCAGATGGAGTTGATAAGATCTCCTCTTCTCGTTGCTTGGAAGGATGAGAGAGTTTCGGTAGTTTCTTCGCACCTCCATTCACACTAACCTGAGGTGTTTCAAGTCCAGAGATATCTAGAAGAACAATTACTAAAGATGGAGCGCAATTCTATTAACAAAGATCTTACCTGGCACTGAAGGGGTCTTTCTCTTCTTTGAAGTTGGAGGTAAGCCCTTAGAACTTGTTGTGGCTACAGGTTTCTTGATCATAGGAGGTAACTCGGTGCTCCCATCGACTGATGGAGATGATTCTAAAGCGATTCCCATTAATCTAGTCCCTTCATTCCCTTCTGCTGCAATCCCACCATTTAAACTGCCCAAGAAGGAATTGGTTCTAGGGGTAGACATTCCATCTCCAGTGGATGGATTGCTACTAAAGGAAGGAATGACAGCAGAAGGAGTCATCAAAGTCAGAGGATTCGCAACAGGTAGAGGAGGAACTTCCTCCTGATAAAACTTCCCAGTACGATGCCAAGTTAGTAAAGAATCTTTAGAGGTAGTGAGGAGCGATTGAGACTCCTTTAACACCAAATCAGTGAGGGAACAGATTGAGATCATTGATACTCCACTCTTCGATAATTGTGTGACTGAGTTCGACATTGGTGGGATGGTTCCAGCTGGAACTGGTTCAGGACGAGGAACTTTATCAAATTTGCAATATGCCCGAACTAAAACAACTAATCCTTGAGAGCCAATACGACGGAGAGCCCAAGTTTGATTGCTGTCAGGATCCTTTTGCACTGTCATCAGTTCTTCGATATGACCAGAATCCTCACTGTTGGTAACACGATTCTCCTCATCTAATGTAATTATTTAGACATATTAAATCATGAATAAAATGAAGATTATTAACTTACCTTCGTCTGGATGTTTGAAGTACATGACACCTCCATCAGTGCATAACACTAACACATGTAAACCGTCCTGTGTACCAACAACATCCTGTACTTCACGCATCATACGACGTCTACGCGATTGAGCATCATCATTATTACTGGATGAAGTTGGTACAGAAATAGGAAGCTCATAAACATCGCGATTAGCTTCCTTCGGCACTGATTTATCAACATTCACAACAGCAAACTCGTAGGTACCACCATAGGTAAAAGTAGAATTTTCTAATATACATTTCACATCATGGGTATTGGTAATATCTTCATACTGTGGTTTGGTATTCGGTTCTTCCATATATTTGGTTAAATCCCATACACGTATATTCATTCCAGCTGATTTGGTTAATAGTTCTTTCCCTTCATTTCTAAAACCTAAGTGAGTTATGGTCATACCATTGGATGCAACATCATAAATACAGGTCCATTCATCACGTCGTTTGGTTAAAAGTTCTTCAGTTGTTAAAGAATCATTGACAGTCACTTGCCAGACATGAATGTTCTTAATGCCCATACCACAGGCAAGTAAATACTTTCTCATAGAAATAGGTGCTCCTTCCTCGCCATTAGCTAAGATTGGGGTTGTAGTGGGTACAGGAACACAGGCGGCAGCACCAAAACCGCGTAATTTGGCATCAGAGTAGTTAAAGAAGAGAAATTGTTGAAGGCTATGATTCTCTGTTATCACAGGTGATGCACAAGCAGATCCACGATTTTTACTATTTTTAGGATTAAAATCACGATATTTACCCCAATTTAAGTTATAAGAACTTAAATCTATTGCGACCATTTCACTGGAACCTTTTAATACACCAGCGAAACAAACACGAGAATCTTCTGTAATTTTCACATTTAATCGAAAAGAAGTATGCATTCCTTTTGGTCTAATTTGTGCTAAAAATGAACCATTTCTTTGAGGATTTGATTCAGTAATATCAAAGAATAAGATTACACCATTAGAACATCCAGCAATAATAAAACCTCCATGTGAGGCAATATCAAGTGAAGTAATCTCAATTTTCACATCATCAACAATAAAATCTCGTGATAGAGAATTTACTGGAATCGCAGGAAGAGGAACCAGCGGCATGGACTAATTCTACAGACTAAAAGGTCGCTCAATCTCGATTATCTATTTGCTTGTTTGGAATTGAAATTTCAAATTCAAAACTCAACTTGGCAAGGGCATGGGTTTGGGCATTATATTGTTCGATCGTTTCTTTTATCGTCTAGTAGTCTAGTTCGATTACATCATGGTATGCTCCAATTACATTACATTGTTCATTTGCCAGGCGCACAATCAAATGCGAAAACTGGGATAAAAAACAATATCAACTAAGAAGTAACGCTAAATTGAGACATTCATACTGTGTGATCAAAAGGCTTGCATTACACAGAAGAATGTAGAAGAAATTCTCGTTTTTAATCATATTTATTCTACGACTTTAATCAAACAGAGAGAGCGACGACAACACCAGAACGAAAAAGATCTTAAAGCTACTAAATACTAGAGACTTCTCTAAACACAGGAAGGTTCAATAATTACCTCACAATTAGGCAGTGGGGGCTATGGCAAAACTGAAAATTACACATCTTAGGTCATAGAAAGACCATAGTATTTAAGCAAATTGTGCCTCTTCACCCCAAACTTCTTGATCTTTCGGGTGAGTATCGAAGCTTGGTGGCATTGGTGGAAGAGGAGGTGGTGGAGGAGGCGGTGAACGGTGTTCATCTTCTTCTCGACTAGAAAAGCGTTTATTTTCAGCGTTTTCAAATGGCTTTTTCTGCGTTAAAGCTAAAGCACGATCAAATAAGTTCATCAAACCAGTCGTATCCTGCGCTAAGTACATATTTCCTGCATTTCCGGTTTTTAAAGTTAAAGAACTACGATTCTTTCTCCCAGTTAAAGCTTCTAATTCATCATGTGGAATTCTTAACGCTGGTTTCACTTTCAATACTTCCAACATACGTGAGGTATCTTCATTGACTAATTCAGTATTTAATATAACTTGATTAAAATAAGCTTCTGATGCTTTAAAAATACTATAAGAAGTAGACTGTAATGTTGTGATACGACTAGAGAAAAATTTACGATAATTATAGGCACGTTGTCTTGAAATAAATGGTAAAGTGAAAAAAATTAAACCCTTGTAATAGTATTGGATTAATTTTTCTTTCTCTTGTATTAAATTTTTCCATTCATTAATTTGTTTTTCAAATTTTTCAATTTTATCATACATTTTCACTTTATTTTTATGTACTTCAATATCTTTCATGGCATCATCATGCCATTTTAATAATTCACGTATTGCTTCAATGGAAGCAATTTCATATTCAAATAATGCAACAAGTGTTAAATTAGTATAGGCATTACATTCTTCTTCGGTGGTCTTCTTAGAGGCGTAAAGAGTAAATAATGCTTCTAAAGATGATTGAGTTGATTCATGTGGTTTCACTACTGGTCCTTGTTCATCAAAGATCTTTCCTTGGAATAATTTAATGTTTTGTTTTTCTGTCTGTGCGAATGTTTCTAAACCTTTCCTCATTCCTTCTGTTGCTGCATGAAGTGCTTTCTCAGCATTCTCAAGTGTCCGAGCTTTATCAAGCAAGGAAGATGCTAACACATTTCTCAGTTTGGAGGGAATAATGGATAGAGATTTGACACTAACCTTGGCCTTCAAGCACCTTCAACTCAGCTCTGATAACATCCAAACTTTGAGGCATCGGATATTGACTTGGGAGTTCAAGTTGATCTAAACAAGCAAGAACCTTAGTATAACCAATATTTTCTGTCTCTGGAACGAAGTTTTCATTTGCTGCACGGATAAGTGCCTTGTACTCAGTATCATTACGAAGAAAAGCATTCGCCGCAGAATTCTATGACAGTAAGTGTTAGGAGAGCAAAAACGAGATCACATAAAAATCATACTTGTAGGAAGAGCGTCAATCCTAAAGCTCGAGTTTTAACAGGAAGTAGATCAACTTGGCGGGTAGTGGCAGCTTTCGAGTACTTCGTTGGAAGGGGAGGAACAAAAATGCCAACAGGGTGATAACGATTTCGTAAACTTACTCGAACACTCTCAAAAGTTGAATAACGAATCCTTCCACCAACAACTTCCTGTCCATTTTTATTACTTTTCACGCGATAGGTAAGATATGACTTTTCTATAATACTTGCAACTTTTTCTGTATTCGTATCAGGATCTTCACACCATACATTGACATTATCTTGATATTGAGACTCAAACCAATCGTTAATCATCGTGACAGCTCGAATCATACTGCTAATTCCTTTGTGATAAATAGCTAAACTTCTCGGGATCTTTCTCTTCTCTACCAAATTATTGTATATCTTTCTCGAGTTTTATAAATTTCGAGTACTAAAAAAGTCGATATTTCCTATCCATCAAAGCGAATTCATTCTCATTCGAAAGATCGCATAGAAAGAACAATGGATTCATCCCCTTCTTCAGTGAATGATTGGTTAGAATCTCAGATTCACCAACAAGTTGCAATTTGGTGTGAAGATCCTGAGACTAATGTTGAGAAAATTGCTGGTGGTGTTCTTGAGAAAAGTTATTTGACTTATCGAATCCTCTACAAGCAAATTGGAAGAGATTTGATTGCTGTTCGTCATCGTTATTCTGAATTTGAAGGCTTACGTGTTGACTTACGTGATCGTTATCATCCATTGGGTATTTTAGTCCCATCATTGCCCCCTAAAAACTCTGTGGCTGCTTTGAATGCTAAACTATCCAGCAAGGTGGATGATTCTCCTTTCGTAAAGGAGAGAACTTTGGGTTTAACCTTATTTTGTGAGGTAAGTTAGAATTTTTCAGAGTTCAATCTTGTCTAATCACTGGAATTTACTCTAGAACATTGTTGCTTCTCCTTGGTTAAGAAATGATCCTCAATGGAAGGCTTTCTGTCGCCCTTCGAGCGGTCCTATCACTGCTGATGAGTCCTCAACTGCCAATCAAGCAGAAACTCAATTAGTAGGGTGCTTGAAGCAATTAGAGCTTCCTTACAAGTTCACTATGACTCAACGCATGGAAGATGTCCGCGAAGAAGTTAAGAACATCGAAGGCCATGGTAAGTAGGAGCCCTCTGTTTGATTGTCTCTAGACCTGTCTAACATTTTTGATTACAGCCAAATACTTACTGGAAAGAGTTCGTGCAGTCCAACAAGCTGAACGTAATTTACAAGCAGCAAATGAACAATTAAAGAGAGGTTTTGAAGGATGGTTCGATGCAGAAAGAATTCATATTAAATCATTAGGTGGTCGAATTTTTGATGAACATGATCCAGTCCTTAAACAACATGAATTAACAACATCCTCTATCGTTGCATTAAATAGTGTCATTACAGTCCGTCGTAATGCTGAAGAAGATGTTCCTAATTATACTGGTTTAACCTTAGCAGCATTAATGGAGTATGAAATTGCGAATGTTGAATCGTTAAAAGAGCTATTGAAAATTCATGATGAAATGGTGAAGGAGATCGACAGTTATAATAATAAAATTAATAAATTAGAATCATCGCGTAATGCTAAAATGGAACAAATTCAAGATGCTAAACGTATATTAGATGATAAACAATCATGTTTAAATGCATTTTATAAAGGTTTTATTTATTTTACGATACCTTTTATTGCTAGACAACGTGCTAGTTATATTCGTAGATTCTTTTCTGGACAAATTTGTTCAACAATGTCCAATTCTTATACTGTTTTTAAAGCATGTCAAGAGTTCTTTAAACAATTAATGTTACCAGCACAACAGGTTGCTGAAGAAACATCACGTATGTTAGAATTATTAAATGTACGTCCGATTGCTAAATTACCATATGAAGATTTGGAAGGTCAGTTCTTGAATGAAAATAATAGTTCTAATTCACCTACTAGCGGTGGGAAGAGCCCAACTCAATTAAAATCATCCAATTTATTTTTATCCTATGAATCAGATGGATTAAATGGTTTATTTGAAAGAGCATTATCTATTAGCCAAAAGAAACCTCTGGTTAAGAATACACCTGCTGGTACTGCTGCCTTGACTACTCATCTGTTCACTTCCAGTGTTGCGTCTACTCCGATGAGCAACCCTAATGCAACTAATACTGCCTCTACTGCTACGAACAACACTACTACTGCTGAAACCCCTGTCGCGCCTGCTACTCCAGCTAATCCTCTCGCAAGAAGGGGCTCTGCTGTTGTACGCACTGCAGAGAAAGAATCATTACCACGATTCGTTGAAAGTAGTGATGATGTTACTCCAACCTCAAATCATGCAGGAAGCTCTGCTTTTATGAGTTCAGTGGATGAAGAAGAATTTGATTCAACATCAAAGAATGCTGTCAAGCCAAAGCAACCAGAACTAAACGAGAAATCCAAGAATATTTTAAGCTCTCTTCTTGGTGAACCAGTTCCAAGAGAACGCTCAGTCAGTCCAGTTAATACAAACAATAGCAGAGCTAGTGCTCCAAAGGGGAAGAATATTTGGGATGATGCTTAAATATCGTGCGAATTGTTTTCTTACTCCTGTGCGATCATATTTTGTTTCCGATTGAATTTGAAGCAATAACAAATTTTTGTTTTTTCACTTTTTTTTCCATTTTTCGTTAGCTCTTTCTATGCGTAAGATTCAAAAATTCTCCGATAGACGAGCAAAAATTCAGGGCGGAAGAGTTGATAAAAATATCATTTTTTATCACTTCTTCTTTTCGCAGAAATTCTTGGTATCCTATTTATTTTTTCTGTGCTGAGGAAACATCAACACGTTGTTAAAAATTATTAACTTCTTATTAGCTTAATTAAATAAAGTGGTAAGGTTAGAGAGAGATACATTCCTACGGGTACTACGAATCTTCGCATTTCCAGGATTTTCATTTTCAATTGAAAAATATTCGGATTAGGAGAGTGAGGTTTTTAGATTAGAGAGGTCACTCTCTTATGAAGATTCCCAAATTCACTTACGAATAGATCTTTGAAGGTGTTTCTATCGACTATTGTGAGGTAGCGGAGGTATTATAGACACGATTATCACACTATCAGACATTCTTTTACCATCCTTTCTATCAGGAGAAATCGAGGGCCTTGTATTGTCTGCGAACGATTACAGAGAGAGGAGCGATGTCAGGGAAAATGGTGATAGCAAAAGAAGACTTTGACGTCGACCCTGTTACTTATGCGGCGATGAAAGCAGCTATTACTACTTCACCAACCAGTGTTGTATCAAAGGTTACCAGTAAAGGAGGTCCTAAATCTCGGAAGAAGTCTTCTACCGCTCCTTTCAGTGTTAAGGTTGATTCCAGTCTTTATTCAAAGTTTAAACATCGTGAAAATCAATATTTTGAATTTAAAGAATCAACGAATCCAAAAGGTTTTCAAAAGTATATCGAGACATTGTGTGGGTTTTTAAATACAGGAGAAGGAGGTTATTTAATCTTCGGTATCTCTGATGATCTGTCTATGATAGGACTTCAATCTCGCTCTGAGAAAGACATTGATTCCTTTATATGTCGCATTGATTCCATTACATCTACTGGTCTACTTCTTCAACAATCGAGTGCGCCTTCTTCCTGCTCACCTGAGAATTCGGTTGATCCGCCATCTCCCTTGACAGTGTGTAAGATCACCCCTAACACACTACGAACCACACTCTATGTGAACAATGTTCAACAAAGATTTCTGGTAGTAGATGCCACTCCAACAAAGGGAGTCAAATACCAGTGTGCGGATGGAATGATCTTTTATCGTCTCGGTGCATCCAATTACTTTGAGAAGGTTGAAAGACTTTTTAGACAATCAGAGTACGAGACAGCAGTGAAGCGCATTGAAGCGAATGCTAATAACGATAATAAGCGGAATATTGAACTGTTTTCGAAAACATTAACTGAGAAGAATCAGAAGATCGATGAGTTAGAGGCTGAGATGAAACGAATGTCCACTCAATTGAATGAATCGAATCAATTAACTTCGATCTATCAGACTCATCTGAAACAGGCCCTGTTAAACCTTCTTTCTAGCTCGTCTTCTTCCTCAAGTAATTGTGATAATGATGCTTTGCAGATGTCGAGTTTGGGTGAGAAAAGTGTTCAAGTCTTTGAGAAGGTTTATCAAGGTGTTGTTGGATTATTCGAGAATTGTTTTAATGTAGCTGATCAGAATGAGCACTACTCCTAATTACTCCTAATAGATAGAGTATCTTTTCTTTGTGTTCTATCCTTTTATCATATCCTTATTGAATTAAAAGTCGCCTAGTTACTTCTTCCTCTATTCAATATTCGAAAAGTGTTTTGATTTTAGATTGCAGAAATGATTGTGCTTGTTTTGATTTCTTCATTGGTACTTGTAAATAATCGTTAGAAAGTATACCAAATTATATTGACACGTATTTGATTGAATAAGAAGGCGCAGAGGATAGAAGTTTGAAAGAAGATGGTATAAATGTTTTCTTATCGATAGAAATTCATCCGCCTATTGACGCTAGAAACTTTCAATGAATTGAGATTTGTAGAAACTCGAAACTCTCAATGAAATTTGTAGAAACTTTCAGGTCTCAGATCTCAGATCACTGTCAAATCTATAAAATCCTTTCTATGAGGTTCAAAGACTCTGTGCACTTCTCTCGAAACACTCATATTGTGAGAAAAAAATAAACAACGCTGTGTGAAAGGAAGCTTTGGGAATAATCGTTGGAAATTACAGCAATCAATGCCTTTATTTTGTATCTCGTGAACTTCCATCACGCATTCTGCAAACAAAACAGATCCTACAAGAATAAAGGCTGCAGTATCTTAAGAATGATCACCCTTCTATCCTTTCTCGTGTTCACGAATCGAAGTACATTAGCTCTCACTCTTCTTTGTCGCTAATGTCACGGAAGACAAGGTTGTGGAGGAAGTCGGCGCACTTGCCATGCCTAAACTTTCAAGTAATCTTGTTCGCTTATATGACTTAGCGGAGTTTGCAGGATATCTCTGGATTAACTTCATCAATCCTGTACCAATAGGGATCGGCACGCCCATAATAATGCACTCTGACACTCCAACAATCGAATCCTCACGAGAATGCACCGCTGCATCGAACAAATGATCCGTTGTCTTCTCAAAAGATGCAAGCATCAGCACACTTTCCTTCATCTTAGCAACACCGAAACGAGTAATGCCGAGTACTTCACCTTTAAATGTCATCACATCAGATAAAAGCATCAAGTGACGTCGATCCACTGTAATACCGTAAGCTGACATAATATATTTAATCTCAGAACTAATCATGGATCTTGCTGCTTCAATTCCAAGAACTTTCTGCATTTCCATAATATGATTAGACTTTGTTAACTTTGCATCAACACCAGGTGTTGTCATCACATCCTGTAAACCATAACCTTCCACTAATAGATAATAAAGCTTTTTCTTGGTATTTGCATCAGTTTCTTCATTAATCACAGCACGTGAGACAGTAGGAATACCTTGAACAATGACTGTAGGGATAGCGGCCTTTAATGCTTGTAAAACAAAATAAATTCTTTGATGTGTTGGTACACCAGCTTGAAATCCATTACGTGTTGATGAAACTTCTTTTAATTCTGGTGGAAATACTCTTAATTTATTACCTTTTTCATTAATAACAATATGTTTATCTTTTAAACTTCTTAATACTGCTGGACGTGTGATACCACCAACATTATGTAATAAAGCATATTTCACAGAATACGCGGTAACAGATAAATGTAATGATTCAATTGTATTTAAATCTAGTTTAATAGAGATATAACTACCATCTTGTCGATGAACTTCTTTAATAAATTCACAAATTTCACCTAATGTTGTTTTCTCAATTTGTGCTTTAATAATACGCGCTGATGTTGACGAATCACTTTGATGTAATCGTGCTTCGATAATTGGTGTAGAAATTTGACTCGATGCATTAATGATTTCCTTTAAACGTGGTACACCTAATGTCACGTTCATTGATGCAACACCTGCGAAGTGGAAAGTCTTCAACGTCATCTGTGTACCAGGTTCAGATAATGATTGAGCACCAACTGCACCGACTGCTTCTCCTGGTTCGACCTGTGATCGCTGATATTTAATTAAAGCAGCATCTAAAATACGTTTTAATTGTGAATGAGTTAATCGAGTTGTATTATCACGTATTAATGCACGTGTTTGATGATATTCAAGACAATTCTCATCCTGTGATCGTCGACCAAATGCAATTTTATCTTCAACCGATAAACTTGCAATAAAACGACGTAATTCTTTAGTATTAAATTTATTAAATTTTTGATGAATTGCATCTTCTAATGTCTTTTGTTGTTGTGCACGCATTGCAAAGAAATATAATGTTTCATCAATAAATTGCTTTCCTTGTGGTAATAATTGTTGGAAACGTTCTTTTGCTAATTCTTCTGCTACTAATGCAACAATTTCATCTGATAGAAGTGCTTCTGCATCAGGATCTGGATGATTACCACAGATATTAATCGTCATACGCTGGTAATCGACAGGTCTGTCACCTTTCTCCATGACCTGTGGATTCAATCCATCATCGCCATAAATGAACTGAACGATGGTTTGCTCTGAATTACGAACAGTGTTATCATACTGCATCGAAAGATCTTCCAACGCCTTCATTAAACGACGAGCCATATAACCGGTCTCAGCAGTCTTGACGGCAGTATCGACTAAACCTTCACGTCCACCCATTGTGTGAAAGAAGAACTCCGTTGCAGTTAAACCAGAGAAGAAAGAATTAGCAACGAAGCCCTTTGCAGCAGGGGAAAGCGAACCAACAGGGAAATGCGGTAAAGTACGATTCACAAAACCGTTTTGAATACGTTGACCTCCGACAGATTGCTGTCCTAAATTTGCAATCATTTGAGAAATATTTAAAGCAGAACCTTTAGAACCACATTGTGCCATAGTTAATGGAGCATTGCGATAATTTAACGCACTTAAAGCTTCTTTACCACAATTTTCACGAATTTTACCTAAAATACCGTTCACTTCACTCTCTAATGACTGTAAAGCATCGCAACCAGGCTTCAAACGAATGCGGCCTGATTTATAAGCTTGAATTTGCTCGTCTGCTTGCTTTTGTCCATCTTTAAGAATTTTTTCTTTAATTCTCAACATATGAGGAGATGGTGTGACATCTTCAATGCCGATGGAAAATCCACGATCACATAAAAATCTTGCAGTTAATTTTGCTAAACGACTCATACAACGTGTTGCTTCCACTGGACCAAAATCACGAATTAATACATAAAATAAACCTGATTTTGAATCACCGCCTAATGTTTTCTTTCCTAAATTACCAGAAATTAATTCACCTTGACGGAAAGCAACAAAACCATCTTGTGGACAAAAATGCTTATCTTTTGTATAAAAGCGCTCTTCACTTTCAACATTTACTGTACATTTTGCTTGTTTATTTGGTCGCACTAACAAAGAAATGACTTGCTTTCCTGTCCAAAGTAGGTGTGGTTTCCAAATTGTTGGAGGAGGTAAATCAATGTGCTCAGTTGCATCAGAAAGGAAAGCAACTAATCGACAAAATTGTTCTTTTGAGAGAAAAGTATCTCTTTGGGTAAGCACATAAGCACCAGTCAAGAAATCTTGGGTTGCAGCAACTAAAGGCTCTCCGTTACGAGGAGAGACCAGGTTATAGGTGATGGCCATAAGTTCAGCCGCTTCAGCTTTCGCTTCCTCAGTTTGTGGCAAATGCATATTCATCTCATCACCATCGAAATCAGCGTTGTAAGGAGTACAGGCACATTCATTGAAACGGAAGGTTCTCCAAGGGAAAACGCGCACACGATGCGCCATGATCGACATTTTGTGTAACGAAGGCTGTCGATTAAATAAAACAACGTCATCGTCATCCATATGGCGTTCAACAATATCTCCCATCTTCAAGTTAAGCGCAACCCGTTCCTTGTCCGCATATTGAAGAGCCATCACATGATGACCAGATCGAACTAAATTAGCTCCAGGGTGTTTGTCAGGACCGTTCATAACCATTTTTCTCAATCTTTCAATATTGTAGCGATTAACACGCTCTGGGTAAGTCATAATTTTGGCGACCATCATCGGCACACCAACCTGGTCAATGCGCAAATTTGGATCCGGGGAGATAACAGTACGAGCAGAGAAATCAACACGTTTACCGGATAAATTACCACGAAAACGACCTTGTTTGCCCTTTAGACGTTGACATAATCCACGCAAAGTTTTACTTCCTAACAGTTGACGTGGAATACCTGGAGTTTCCCCATTGATGTATAAAGCGACTTGAATCTGTAAAAACTCCCAATCTTCGGCAACCATTTTCATTGTTGCCCCTTTATCTAAAGCCATCCGCAATGCTTTATTCATTTCAATAATTTCTTGAAGCTTGACAGTTAAATCGTCCTCAGTACTTCCACCTCCCATATCTTGAGGAACGGAAGGTCGAATGGGAACAGGAGGAACAGGTACTGCCCAAGTGATCAAAGACTCCGGACGACCAAAATTTCCTTGCATCCAAAGAAGGAGACAATCTTCGTCGGTGATACGGAGAAATATTTCGTACGATCTCATTGGAGTTAACAATTCCTGAGAAAAAGTAAGTAAAGTGCTCTGAACTTTGATATTGCAATCCTTCACAAACTTACCACTGATCGTTGGATGTTTGACTTCAACTCAGGATATAATCGCACTATTTCCTGCATTTGTCGAACTTGGGCATCGATTTGATCATCAGCGTTTTTAGCACGATACTTTTCATGCACGATTTTGAAAAATCCACCAGTCATCTTCTTTACAACGCCTGATAAAATATTAGGCGTATAGAAAAAATTTAAAAGATAATGTACCATTAGCATATCCACAATGGGGACAAGTTGAGGTACGTTTGCAAATTTCGCTCACTCTCTTGAACATCGCTCCGCGCAACAAGGCATCAAGAGAAGGTGACTTTGCTTTCTTCAAAAAATTAGCCCTATCTTCTGGTCCCAACAAGATTCTTGAACATTGTTTACAGACACACTGAAGAATTGTGAGAGTATGCCGGAAGTATCCCGCATGAAAAACGGGCAACTCAAGCTGAATGTATCCGAAATGTCCTGCACAGTCACTCAACTTTTTACTGGAAAAAGCAAAGTTGATTACGATCGCCTCAGATGAAATCTAAGTAAACTTACCCACAAGTTTTGCAAGCAGAAACCTTATCACTGATGCCAAGACGAGGATCAAGGCAGCCATGGGGAGCAGGAGTTCTTAAAGGCATTTGATACAGTTCGCGATTGCTCACACGAACTTCGGCTGCTAACCGAATTTCCTCTGTATCAAATGCACCAAACTGAATTTTGGCAATTTTCTTTGGCGCATTGGATTGTTGAACAGTTAACTTTCGCTCGTTCATCATGCTTTTCTCATTCACCAATTTCCTATTAAACGGTAAACCACCAACAAACGTGTTACCGTCAAAATCCAATCTAATTTTTCAAAATTTACAGTGCCAGAAATTTTTCGGCTTTTGCATTTTCGTGATTTCTGAAATCTTAGATTCTGTGGATCTCGTCATATCTTCAAGGGACACGCGGCTAACGGCTCTGAAGCTGAGTGTAGGGGGTACAATTTGTGGTCTAGATCTTTCTCTCTCACCACACGCGATTTGGATTTGTCCTTCGTCTCGCAGTACAAAGATTTAATAGGATTTCCCTCTCATCCTTTTGATTCACAATTCTTTTCCAGAATCAACTTTATTTCTTAATTTCACTTTAAGACTAAATTATATAAAATGGCTGACGAAGACGTTCAAGCACTTGTTGTTGATAACGGATCCGGTATGTGCAAGGTGAGTCAGTGAAATCTTTCGAGATCTTTAGAATATACTGCAGCGGATTCATTTGGATCATTGCATATTCTATGGATTTCTCAACACTTATCATTTATTCTAATCATATTCGATCTTAATAGGCCGGTTTCGCTGGTGATGATGCTCCACGCGCAGTTTTCCCATCCATTGTCGGAAGACCAAAGCACCCTGGAATCATGGTTGGTATGGATCAAAAGGATGCATACGTCGGTGACGAGGCCCAATCCAAGAGAGGTGTTCTCACCCTTAAGTACCCAATTGAGCACGGTATCGTCACCAACTGGGATGATATGGAGAAGATCTGGCACCACACCTTCTACAACGAATTACGTGTTGCCCCAGAAGAGCACCCAGTCCTTTTAACCGAGGCTCCTTTAAATCCTAAGGCCAACCGTGAAAGAATGACCCAAATTATGTTCGAGACCTTCAATGTCCCAGCTATGTACGTCAACATCCAAGCCGTCTTATCCTTATATGCCTCTGGTCGTACCACTGGTTGCGTCTTAGACTCTGGTGATGGTGTCTCCCACACTGTTCCTATCTATGAAGGTTATGCCTTACCTCACGCCATCGTCCGTTTGGACTTAGCTGGTCGTGACTTGACTGACTTCTTGATGAAGATCCTTACCGAGAGAGGTTACACCTTCACCACCACTGCTGAGCGTGAAATCGTTCGTGATATCAAGGAGAAGCTTACATACGTCGCTCTTGACTTCGACCAAGAGACTAAGACTGCTGCTGAGTCCTCTGCCTTAGAGAAGTCCTACGAATTACCTGACGGTAACGTCATCGTTATCGGCAGTGAGAGATTCAGATGTCCAGAAGTCCTCTTCCAGCCATCCTTAATCGGAAAGGAAGCTTCTGGTATCCATGACTGCACCTTCCAGACCATCATGAAGTGTGATGTTGATATCCGAAGAGATTTATATGCCAACATCGTCATGTCTGGTGGTACCACTATGTTCCCTGGCATCGCTGAACGTATGACCAAAGAATTAACTGCCTTGGCTCCATCCACAATGAAGATCAAGGTCGTCGCTCCACCAGAAAGAAAGTACTCTGTCTGGATTGGTGGTTCTATCTTGGCTTCCTTATCTACCTTCCAACAAATGTGGATCTCAAAGGCTGAATACGACGAATCTGGTCCTTCCATCGTTCACCGCAAATGCTTCTAAATTAATAGCGGCTTGTTAGAATTTTTACGAGTGGAATCATAATAATATAATTTAATTATAGGAGTCTGAAGTACTTGTTACAACCCCCATAATTACAAATCATTTGTAATTTAGTTGGCCTGCAAATGCTGGTTTTGAGAACAGTTATTTGACGAGGTTTTTTTGCATATATACCCTAAAATATAAAAATAACGCGACTTTGTTTAGACATTACGATAAAATTTCAGGAACTTTGAAAAACAATCTTGCTCTATAACAGCAGATCGATGAGTACAACTGGCTTTAGGTAGGAAACAGCTTAGAGTAAGAAATATAAAGAAAATGAAAAGAAAAGAAACTATAAATACATAAAAGTAATACGATACCATACACACCATACACTAATAGCTGACTAATCATCTCACGAACTACCTCGCTTGACTCTTGCCGTTAAACACTCGCTCTATCTTGATACTACCATTTTTCTCTTGGCTTGTGGAATCACTCTTCGAATTGACCTCGTGGATTTTATTTGTACTTGATTCTAATTGGTCATTTTCGAACATCTGGTCCCAATTTTTCCAAGCCTTTCGAATCGTCTCCGCATCAGAAGCTTTTTCTCTCAAATCATTTTTACTCAACGTTATTCCCATGTTTAAATCTGTTTTTTTCCTTTCACTAAATTTATGAATTTTCCATTAACAATTACTCATGATTTAATTCCATAAATATCAAATCGTTGAAGAGATTAGAAGTGGATTTGTTTGTGGAAAGGTTTTTTATTTGATTTGCAAGTAACTGACCACTGTTTGCTTTATAATGCGCTGCATGTAATAGATCCTTTCTTTAATTTACACCGTAGGAAGCGGTTTTTCTGATGCACTTTCCAATCAAATCAAAGGAATCAGGAATGAGAAGACTTTTACTCTCAATCATTATTTTCGTCAAGATATTTTCCATAACTTCGTTTGTGCCCTTTCCGGCTCGAAGGTTCCACGCACTGATTCGATCAACTCTTCCTTATCGTGCTAAGAATGTCTTTCCTAACTTCAAGCAGCGTTTCATGAAAATGCGAGAGGAAAGAATTGTTGATGTATCAGAAGTTAATAGTATGTATGATAATAGTCAAACTGTTGATCTCTTCTCGTTTCCAACAACGTCACTTTCTCTCGATAAAATAACTGGATTCATTCAATACTGGAGCAAACAAATGAGACAGATTGGTGATGCCATGGAATTTGAGGATATTGATGGTGGAGTAAAGATTTTATTCCCTGTTGATCCTTCGATTCATGTACTTTTAGTGACAAAGAGGGAAGAACAAACAACGAGGATAATCGCTCATCTCGTCAACTCAATAGCGAAAGAGGCAGAGCAGGACTCTTCACTTCAGTCATTAGTATTTATTACCATTAATACTTTATTGGAGAGTTTCGTAAATGAAGTGAATTCGAAACTCTTCCTGCAAATGAATCAGGAAAACTCACTGGCTTCCGCCGTGTCACCAACTCAACAGATGCCACAAACTATCACTTCTTCTGAACCCAGTTTATCTGAGAGTGATAACGAGCTTAACAACGAACTTGAAGTTGATATACCCAATGTTGACGAGTTAAATGATAATGCAGTCCCTATTGATCAGTTATTTTCTCAAAAAGAATTGCAAAATTTGCTGTGGGATGAGGCAGAGGATGATGAAGATGAAGAGGATGATTCTGTGCAAGATAAGGAGGTATTACGGAAAGATGAAGAAGAAGTTCTTACTCCATCTCAGGATTTAACTAGCAAAGTTACTACTCCAGTACAAAACACTGACATCGAGTCAACGGTGAGCAGTGACGTCGGAATTTCAGGTTCTTCACCCTCCACTGAGCTCGGCGATGATCCAT
>VFQN01000799.1_pt1 | contig 56339 bp, 59 predicted proteins | sample 3512371 | NCBI WGS metagenome assembly VFQN01 (sample SAMN10412370, study PRJNA504923) | tailings metagenome | isolation source: Replicate 2 from Balatoc abandoned mine | place: Philippines: Itogon, Benguet | collected 2017-08-28
TCCTTCCGTGGACCGTCAACCGGGCGTTAGCGTGAGCCATGAGGACCCCCTTGGGACTGGGAAGGCTTCGACACCTCCACAGAGCCTCGGGGGTCCTCCCTGCGTCAACCCGGATCCGTCAACAACGCTGCGGGTGATTACATCTAGGGGCCGCGCCGGGCCGCGGGGCGGCCGCTCAAACGCCCCGCGTCGTCGGGGCGACGGCGCCCACGGTGGGGTCGCCCGCCTCCTCGAACGCCGCGAGGACGGCGTTCCGCGGCAGGAGGGCCCGCCGCCTGAGCTGTCGGTTGAGCGTCGTCCGGGGGCGATCGGCCGGCCTCGGCTGCCACTGGACGTCGGTCAGGTCGGCGGCGCGGAGGGCCGCGGTAGTGGACCAGTCGCCGAACCGGCGCCGGTCAGGAGTGGGTGTCGCGCCGCTCGATGGCGTACTCGACGGCCGCGCGGATGTCCGCCTCGGAGGCGTCGCCGGGGACGCCCCGGTGGCCGTACTGCGACCCCCACAGCGCGAGGATCGAGCCGGCCGCCTCGGCCAGCGCCTTGGCCTTCTGGTACCCGCCGTACTCGACGAAGCGTGCCTTGCGGCCGCTCTGCCAGCGCCAGATGGTGTCGCCGTCGGCTTCGTGGATGATCGCGTAGAGCTTCTCGTCGCTCATGGTGCCTCCGCCCGGGGTCGGGTGCCTGAGGGAGTATCGCGCGTCGCCCAGGGGGCCAGGCCGAGGCCCTCGAGCGTCGCGGCGAGGAGCGCGACGGGGAGGCCGATGACGGTCGAGGGGTCGCCCTCCACGCGCAGCACGAGCGCCGCGCCGGCGCCCTGGATCGCATAGCCGCCCGCCCGGTCGCGCCACTCGCCGCCGTCGAGGTACCAGGCGAGCAGCGGATCGGTCAGCGCGCGGAAGACGACGGTCGTGTCGTCGGCGATCTCGTACCGCGCCTGCGCGGTGCAGACGCAGACCGCGGAGCGGACGACGTGGGAGCGCCCCGACAGGGCGCGGAGCATGCGCTCCGCGTCGTCCCGGTCGGCGGGCTTGCCGAGCGCCCGCCCGTCGAGCACCACCTCGGTGTCCGCACCGATCACCGCGCCACCCTCGGGCACGCCGGCGCGCGCCACGACGTCCTCGGCCTTGGCGCGCGCGTTCGCGACCGGGTCCGGCCCCTCCTCGGCGCCGGACGCGACCACGCGGAAATCGACGCCCAGGGCGCCGAGCAGCGCACGCCGCTGCGGCGACCGGGACGCCAGGAGGATCAGGCCCTGGACCCCTAGGAGAGGTCGGGGAAGTGCAGCGCCAGCTCGCGGACGCCCGACTCCGGGCTGTCGGAGCCGTGGATCACGTTCTCGCCGACCTCGGTGGCGAAGTCGCCGCGGATGGTGCCCGGCGCCGCATCGAGCGGGTTCGTCGTGCCCATCATGGTGCGGAGCGCCGCGACGGTCCCGTCGCCGCCCTCCACGGCCATCATCACGACCGGCCCCGAGGTGATGAAGTCCACCAGCTCGCCGAAGAAGGGGCGCTCACGGTGCTCGCCGTAATGCTCCTCCGCGGCCGAGCGCTCCATCACGGCCTTGCGCATTGCCACGATCGAGAAGCCACGGCGCTCGATGCGGGAGATGATCTCCCCGCTCAGGCCGCGGGCCACGCCGTCGGGCTTCACCATCACGAACGATCGCTCACTCATACGATTCCCGGTCACCTCGTGGTCGTCTCCAGCGGCCCGTACGTCCGGTGTCGCCGCTGCTGCTGTCGGTCGTGCTCTCGGGGAGCTCCCGCGAGCGCCGCGCCCGGCTGGACGCCGACGCCGGGGGTGTCGCCGTCTCCCTGCCCGCCGCGCCCCGGTCGACGACGCGCATGCGGAACTCGAGCTCGGTCAGGCGCTGGTCCAGGTCACGGACGTCCTCATGCGACGCGACGCCCGCCTGACGCAGGGCCCGGGCGGTGCTGAGGGCGTCGCCCGCGCCCGTCATGCCCTCGCGGGCGAGGAGGCGGCCGACGATCTGCTGCCCCTCGGCGTCGCCCAGCTCGCCGAGGCGCTGCTCCAGCGCGAGCAGCTCGAGCTCCCGCTCGCGCGCCTCGTCCAGGTACTCGGGCGGGCGCACGATGAGGTAGATGACGGTGCCCAGGTAGGGGATCAGCACCGAGAGGGCCGTGCACGCGGCCACCAGCGGCGGCGACTCGATGCGACGGCGCGCGTCCTGGTACGTCCAGTAGATCAGCGCAAGCCACAGGAGCACGACGAAGACCTGGAGGAGCACGCTCATCGCGCTCCAGAGACCGGAGTCGAAGAAGTCCGAGATCGACTCGAACGGGTCGCTGCCGTCGTCGCCCGCCTGCGCCGGGAGGACGGGCACGAACATGCTGAAGGCGTTGGCCATGCGGTCTACTTCGCCTCGGTGGGGTCGATGCCCTTCCGGGCGCGGGCGAGTGTAGCAGGGGGTTCCGCGCGGTCCGACAGCAGGCCGGGACGCAGGTCGCCGAGCAGGTAGAGCGACCCCGTCACGATGACCACGCCCCCCGGCGCGGCGGCCGCGCGGGCCTCCGCGAGGGCCTCGTGGGGGTCGGGCACCGCCCAGGCCGGGACCCCGGCGTCGCCGGCGAGGCCGGCGAGCTCCACGGCGTCGATCGCACGGGCGTGGCTCGAGCGGGTGGTGAAGATCAGATCGGCCACGCCGGCGAGCGCGGCCACCATGTCGAGCGCCCGCTTGTCACCCAGCACCGAGACGACCGCCGTCACCGGGCCGCGGTCGCCGAGCACCTCCGCGAGCGCGGCCACGAGGGCCTCCATGCCCGCGGGGTTGTGCGCGCCGTCCAGGATGATCTCGGGACTGCCGCGCAGCGCCTCCATGCGCCCCGGCACCTCGACGCCCCCGATTGCGGTGCGGACGGCGGCGGCGTCGAGGGGTCCACCCGCCACCATCTCCGCCCCCGCGACGGCGCAGGCGAGGTTGTCGCGCTGGTGGGCTCCGCGCAGCGCCAGCGACAGCGCGGCGTAGCGCCCGTGCGGAGTGAGCACCTCGACCCCGCCGTCGGCGGTGGCGCGCGCCTCCAGGCCGTCGCCGAGCCGCAGCGGGCGCAGGCCCCGTTCCGCGCAGACGCCCTCGACGGCCTCCCGGGCCGCGCCGTCCAGTCGCCCGACGACCAGTCGGTCCGAGCCGTCGGCGCACACCGACAGCTTCTCGGCGGCGATCGCCGCCTCCGTCTCGCCGAGGAAGGCGGTGTGCTCGAGCGAGATCGTCGTCAGGATCACCGCGGCGCCCGGTTGGAGGACGTTCGTCGCGTCCCACCGGCCCCCGAGCCCGGCCTCGATCACCATCGCGTCCACGCCGGCCTCCCGGAAGACGTGGAAGCCGATCGCCGTCAGTGCCTCGAACTGGGTCACCCGGTCGCCGCCTTCGAGGTCCAATCGGTCCGCGGCCTCGCGGACGGCGTCGGCGGCCCGGGCGAACCGGGCGTCGTCGATCGGAGCGCCCCCCACCTGGATCCGCTCGGTCCAATCGGTCACGTGCGGCGACAGGTAGGACCCGACGGTGCCCCCGCCGGCGGCCAGCGCGGCCGCGGCGAGGCGGGTGGTCGAGGTCTTCCCGTTGCTGCCGACGACGTGGAGCGCCGGGGCGCAGCGCTGGGGGTCGTCGAGGGCGGCGAGCAGCGCGTGGATGCGCTCCAGGCCGAAGCGCATCCCGAGGATCTCGAGCCCGGCGACCCAGGCGCGGGCCCCCTCGGGGGTCATCCCAGCCGGGCCAGCCGCTCGGCCAGCGCGTCCCGCTCGGCCGCGTAGCGCTCGGCCTTGTCGCGCTCGGCCTGCACCAGGTGGGCGGGGGCGCGCTCGACGAAGCGCTCGTCGCCGAGCTTGCGGCTCGCGCGCTCGAGCTCGGCCTCCGCGTGGGCGAGCTCGGCCGCCACCCGGCCGCGCTCCACCTCGGGGTCGACCGCGCCGGCCGCAGCCCCGACGGCGATGGAGCGGCCGTCGTCGAGGAGGGTGGCCACGAGACCCGGGGTGGCGTCGGGGTCGGCCGCCCCGACGGCGTCGAGGGCGACCACGGCCGGGTGCGGCTCCGGGCTCATGACGAGCGGCGTGCGCGGCGGGAGGTTGCGTGTGGAGCGGTAGGCGCGCAGCGCGGTGACGACCTCGCGGACGCCCGCCACCTCCTCCTCGGCCGCCTCGTCGCGCGGGCCGGGGGCGACCGGCGGCGGGTGGAGCGCCATCAGGCCCTCGGCGCCGGGCAGCCGCGACCACGCCTCCTCGGTGACGAAGGGCATCAGCGGGTGGGCCAGCGCGAGCAGCTGCTCCAGGACGAAGCCGGCCATCTCGGCCGTCGCCTCCCCCGCCTTCAGCAGCTCCAGGTACCAGTCGCAGAAGTCGTCGAAGACCAGGTGGTAGACCAGGTCGGCCAATTGGGACAGCTGGAAGGCGTCGGTCAGCTCGCGGGCGCGCGCCACGGCCGCGTCGACGCGGGAGGCGATCCAGCGGTCGGCGAGCGTCGTGGCCGGCGGCGGCGATGAGAGCACGCGGCCGCCCCGGTCGATGACCAGCCGGCTGGCGTTCCAGAGCTTCGTGACGAGCTGGCGCCCCTGGTCGATCCGGTCGGCGCTGAAGCGCACGTCCTGGGTGCTCGACATCATCAGCAGGCCGAACCGCAGCGCGTCGGCGCCGTGCTGGTCGATCTGCTCCAGCGGGTCGATGCCCGTGCCGAGCGACTTGCTCATCCGGCGTCCGTCGGGCGCCTGCACCACCGAGTGGATGTAGACGTCCGAGAACGGCTCGGTGCCCATGTACTCGACGCCCATCATCACCATGCGGGCGACCCACAGGAAGATGATGTCGCGGGCGGTCGAGAGGACCTGCGTCGGGTAGAAGCGCTCGAGCTCCGGGGTCCGATCGGGCCACCCGAGCGTGGCGAACGGCCAGAGGGCCGAGCTGAACCAGGTGTCGAGGACGTCGGGGTCGCGCTCCCAGCCCTCGCCCTCGGGCGCCGTGAGGCCGACGTAGGTCTCCTCGCCGCGGTACCAGACCGGGATCTGGTGGCCCCACCAGAGCTGGCGGCTGACGCACCACGGGCGGATCTCGCGCATCCAGTCGAGGTAGACGTCGCCCCACTTGGCGGGCGTGAAGCGGACCCGTCCCTCCTCGACCGCCGAGATCGCGGGCGCGGCCAGCCGCGTCATGTCGCAGAACCATTGGAGCGAGACGAGCGGCTCGACCCGGGCCCCGGACCGGTGCGAGAAGGGCACGACGTGGGTGTAGGGGCGCTCGGCGCGGATCAGGTCGCGGGCGCGCAGGTCCTCGATCACGCGGACGGCGCACTCGGCGGGGGTCAGCCCGGCGTAGCGCTCCCCCGCCTCGGCGGTCATCCGGCCGTCCTCGCCGATCACGTTGACGGCCGGCAGGTCGTGGCGCCGGGCGATCTCGAAGTCGTCGCCGGAGTGGGCGGGCGTCACCTTGAGCGCGCCGGTGCCGAACTCGGGCTGGACGTGGTGGTCCGCGATCACGGGGATCTCCCGGCCCACCAGGGGCAGGGTGACCGTGCGCCCGACGAGGTCGCGGTACCGCTCGTCATCGGGGTTCACGGCGACGGCGGTGTCGCCGAGCATCGTCTCCGGGCGAACGGTGGCGACGACGATCTCGCCCGAGCCGTCCGACAGCGGGTAGGCGATCGAGGTCAGGGTGTCCTCGACCTCCCGGTCCTCGACCTCCAGGTCGGAGATCGCCGAGCCGAGGCCCGGGTCCCAGTTCACCATGTACCGGTCGCGGTAGATGTAGCCCTTCTCGAACAGGTCGACGAAGACGTGCTGCACAGCCCGGGCGTAGCCGTCGTCCATCGTGAAGCGCTCGCGCCCGTAGTCGAGCGTGCAGCCGAGCCGCCGCAGCTGTCCGATGATGGTGCCGCCGTACTCCTCGCGCCACTCCCAGACGCGGCGCACGAACTCGTCACGACCGATCTCCCTGCGGGAGACGCCCTGCGCGGCGAGGGACTTCTCGACGACCGCCTGCGTGGCGATGCCGGCGTGGTCGGTGCCGCAGATCCACAGGGTCTCGAAGCCCGCCATCCGGCGCGTGCGGATGAGGAGGTCCTGGATCGTGTTGTTGAGCGCGTGCCCCATGTGCAGCGCGCCCGTCACGTTCGGCGGCGGGATCGCGATCGTGTACGGCGGCTGCTCCGACCCGGGGTCGGCGTGGCCGACGCCGGCCTCGCGCCAGGCGGCGTCCCACCGGGCCTCGACCCGCGCAGGGTCGAACCGGGTCGGCGCGTCGCTCACGGGCCCAGCCGCGACGTGACTACGCGGACTCCCCGCCGGCCTCGGCGGCCCGGTCGGGCGCCTCGGTGACGAGGGTCGGCGGGAGCCCCTTCTCGATGGTCTCGCGGGTGACCACGCACTTGCGCACGTCGTCCCGGGACGGGAGCTCGAACATCACGTTCATCAGCGCGGCCTCCATGATGGACCGCAGGCCGCGGGCGCCGGTCTCGCGCTCGAGCGCCTTGTCGGCGATCGCGTTGAGCGAGTCGTCGGCGAAGACCAGGTCGACCTCGTCGAAGCTGAAGAACCGGCGGTACTGGCGCACCAGCGCGTTCTTCGGCTCGGTCAGGATCTGGACCAGGTCGTCGCGCGAGAGCTGGTGCACGGCCGAGATGACCGGCAGGCGGCCGATGAACTCGGGGATCAGGCCGTAGTTCATGAGGTCCTCGGGGAGCACCTCGCTGAACAGGTCGTGCGGGTCGTGCTCGTGGCGGCTGCGCACCTCGGCCGCGAAGCCGACGCCCTTGTGGCCGATGCGCCGGCCGATGATCTGCTCGAGGTTCGCGAACGCGCCGCCGCAGATGAACAGCACGTTGGTGGTGTCGATCGTGAGGAACTCCTGGTGGGGATGCTTGCGCCCCCCCTGCGGCGGCACCGACGCGACGGTGCCCTCCAGGATCTTCAGCAGCGCCTGCTGCACGCCCTCGCCGGAGACGTCCCGCGTGATCGACGGGTTGTCCGCCTTGCGGGCGATCTTGTCGACCTCGTCGATGTAGATGATCCCGGTCTCGGCCTTCTTCACGTCGAAGTCGGCGGCCTGGATCAGCTTGAGGAGGATGTTCTCGACGTCCTCGCCCACGTAGCCGGCCTCGGTGAGGGCGGTCGCGTCGGCGATGGCGAAGGGCACGTTCAGGATGCGCGCCAGCGTCTGCGCCAGGAGCGTCTTGCCGCACCCGGTCGGCCCGAGCAGCAGGATGTTGCTCTTCTGGAGCTCGATGTCGCTGTCGCCCGACGACATCATGTTGACGCGCTTGTAGTGGTTGTAGACGGCGACGGCCAGCGTCCGCTTGGCCTCCTCCTGCCCCACCACGTAGTCGTTCAGGACGTCGTAGATCTCACGCGGCCGCGGGAGCGAGTCCGGGTCGAAGGAGACCGGGGTCGTGAGCTCCTCGTCGATGATCTCGTTGCAGAGATCGATGCACTCGTCGCAGATGTAGACGCCGGGACCGGCGATCAGCTTCTTGACCTGGCGCTGCGACTTGCCGCAGAAGCTGCAGAGGAGCTGCTCGTTCGCGTCGGAGGACTTCGCCATCGGTTCGGGGCCCGGGCCCGCTAGTGGCTCTCGATGACCCGGTCGACGATGCCGTACTCCTTGGCCTCCGGGCTGCTCATGAAGAAGTCGCGCTCGGTGTCCTTGGCGACCTTCTCCAGCGGCTGGCCGGTGTGCTTGGCGATGATCTCGTCGAGCCGCTTGCGGAGGTCGATGATCTCGCGGGCGTGGATCTCGATGTCGGTCGCCTGGCCGCTGAAGCCGCTCGAGACCTGGTGGATCAGGATCTTGGCGTTGGGCAGCGCCATCCGCTTGCCGGGGGCGCCGCCCGCCAGCAGCAGGGCGCCCATGCTCATCGCGATGCCGACGCAGATGGTGGAGACGTCGGGCTTGATGAACTGCATCGTGTCGTAGATCGCGAGGCCCGCGTACACCGACCCGCCCGGCGAGTTGATGTAGAGCGAGATGTCCTTGTCGGGGTCCTCGCTCTCCAGGTGCAGGAGCTGGGCCACGATCAGGTTGGCGATCTGGTCGTCGACCGGGGTGCCCAGGAAGACGATCCGCTCGTTGAGCAGGCGCGAGTAGATGTCGAAGGACCGCTCGCCGCGCGAGGTCTGCTCGACGACCATCGGGATCAGTGGGCTCATGAAGCGGTCTCCGTTCCGGTCGTGCGGGTCATCGGGGGTCGCCGGGCGTCCACAGTTTCCCGGCGGGGGGCGTCTTCCCTTCCGCCGCCTCGCCCGTCGACTCCGCCGCCTTGCGGCGCTCGTCCTCGGGGGTCCAGAGGCGCTCGCGGGCCTCGGCGGTGGCCATCGGGATGGCGGTGGCGCTCGCGACAAGGTGGTCGACGGCACGGCGCAGGCGCATGTCCTGGCGCAGCGCCTCCCATCCGCCGTGGTCCTTGAGGTCGTGCATCAGCCGGTCGAACGCGCGGCCGGTGGCCTCCGCGTCGTCGCGGACCTGCTGCTCCATCTCCTCGTCGGTGACCTCGATGGCCTCCGCGTCGGCGACGGCCTCGACGACCAGCTCGCGGCGGAGCGCGGCCTCGGCGTCGGGGCGCAGCTCCTCCACGAGCTGCTCCAGGGTGCGACCGGTGGCCGCGAGGTACTGCTCGAACGAGACGCCCTGCGGGAGCTGCTCGGCGGTGCCCTGGAGGATCGTGCCGATCCGGCGGTCGACCATCACCGCAGGCACCTCGACCGTCGCCTTCTCGGTGACGGCGTCGATGACCATCCGGCGGTAGAGCTCCTCCACCTGCGACTCGGCGGACTCCTGCAGGCGGCGCTCCAGGTCGGCGGTCAGCTCCTCGAGCGTGTCGAACTCGCTGACGCCGATGGCCAGCTCGTCGTCGAGCGGGGGCAGCACCTTCTCCTGGACCGCCTTGACGGTGACCGAGTAGTCGACCGTGCGGTTGCGCAGCTCCGGCCGGCCGTCGGACTCGCCGTAGGCGACCGGGAAGGAGACCGTGTCGCCCGCGCTCGTGCCGCGCAGGGCGCGGTCGAACTCGGGCACCAGGCGGCCTCCGCCGATCTCGACGAGGTAGTCGCGGGCCGTCGCGTTCTTGAGGCGCTTGCCGTTCTGCGAGCCGTCGAAGTCGATGACGACGAAGTCGCCCTCCTGGGCGGCGCGCTCGACGACCTGCAGGCGCGCGGCCTGCTGGCGCAGCCGCTCGAGCTGCTCGTCGAGGGCCCCCTCGGGCACCTCGGCCTCGGCGCGGCCCACCTCGAGCCCCGAGTAGTCGCCGAGCGTCGCGCGCGGGCGCACCTCGACGGTCGCGGTGAAGGTGAGGTCGCCCTCGTCGGGGACGCTCTCCAGGTCGAGGTCGGGATCGTCGATCGGCACGATGCCCGTCTCGGCGACGGCCTCGGAGTACCAGTCCCCGAGCGCGCTCTTGAGCATCTCCTGGACGACGGCGTCGTGGCCGACGCGCTGGACGATCACCTCGGCCGGCGCCTTGCCGGGACGGAAGCCGGGCACGCGCACCTCGCGGCCCAGGCGGCGGATCGCCCGGTCCATCCGGCGCTGCACCTCGTCCTCGGGAACGGCCACGTCCAGCCGGACCTTGTTGTCCTCGAGGGTGGTCACGTCGGCGGTCAGCGGCATGTGTCAGTGCACCTGTATGCGGGTGAGAGGACTCGAACCTCCAAGGGTTGCCCCACTAGGACCTAAACCTAGCGCGTCTGCCAGTTCCGCCACACCCGCCCGAAACAGGCGTCGAGGGGTGAACGATGGGATTCGAACCCACGACCGCCTGGACCACAACCAGGAGCTCTACCAGCTGAGCTACGTCCACCACGACGGGCCCGCGGGCCCGCTCCGGCGGAGCATAGCCAAAGCCCGCCTCGTGGGCACCCCCCGGGTCCGATCGGCCGGCGCCCGGGGTCCACTCGGTCGTGATGCCGTCCAGGTCCAATTGGACCTGGGCGCGAGGTCCAATTGGACCTCGGAGCGGCGAGGGCGAGGCAGCGGGGGCGGCGGCTCAGCGGAGGGGCGGGGCGGTGCGGACGTCGGTGCCGCCCATCAGCGACCAGGCGCGCACCCGCACCCGGGGCGCCCCCGGCGCGGGCGGGGGCCCGTCGACGCGGACGTCGTTGCCGCCGAGGATGGCGAGCCCGCCGGCGTCCACCTCGACGCCCTCGGGGAGGGTGATGGTCGAACCGCCCATCAGGGACCAGACGGCGATCTCGACGTCGGGCCCCTCGACGAGGGCGCCGCGCAGATCGAGGTCGGCGCCGCCGAGGACGTTGACGACCGTGCAGCGGGGCGCGATGCGCCACCGGCCGCGGTGGTCCCCGCCGCCCAGGACGCCGAGCACCCAGCGCACGCCGCGGAGCCGGGCGGCGGCCGCGGCACCGGGGGGACCGGGGAGATCGGCCGTCACGCCCGCGAGATCGCCGCGGGTCGTCGCGGCGAGGGCGGCCTCCGAGCGGTGGGCCAGCTCCTCCAGCGTCAGCCGGCCCTCGGCGGTGGCCTCGGCGAGGGCGCCGAGGACCGCGTCGCGCTCGGCGTCGGAGGCGCGGATGCCGCTGTCGCGCTGGTCGTCCACCCGCCCGATCCTCGCACAGACCGGCATGATCGCCCGCAGACCCCGCCCCGAGGAGGCGTCGTGAAGAGCACCCTGGCCCCCGGCATCGAGCACGAGCTCCGGTTCGTCGTGCCCGACACGAAGACGGTGCCCCACCTCTATCCGGAGGCGCCGGAGTTCGCGGCGATGCCCGAGGTCTTCGCGACCGGCTTCATGGTGGGCTTCGTGGAGTGGGCGTGCATCCAGGCGATCGCCCCGCACCTGGACGAGGACGAGGTCTCGCTCGGGGTGCACGTCGACCTGAGCCACGACGCCGCCACGCCGCCCGGCGTGGAGGTGGTCGCCCGCGTGCGGCTCGAGGCCGTGGAGGGCCGCGCGCTGACCTTCGCGGTCGAGGCCGACGACGCGCACGAGCGGATCTGCGCCGGGACGCACCGGCGCTTCGTCGTCCACCGGCCGCGCTTCGACGCCGGCGTCGCGCGCAAGCGGCAGCCGGCCGGCGACTGACCGTGGGCGTGGTGCGGCGCCGCACCGGCCGCTGGACCTGGGAGGGCGTCGACCCGCGCGCCTACGCCTCGGGCGCCGAGCGGCACACGCTGCTGAGCGCGGCCGACGGCGCCCGCGACGTCGAGCTCCGCTACTTCCGCATCCCGGCCGGCGGCGCGTCGGTGCTCGAGAGCCACGACCACGAGCACGCGATCCTGATCCTGCACGGGCGCGCGGAGGTGCTCCTCGGCGACGCGACGACGGAGGCCGGCGAGGGGGACGCCGTGCTGGTGTCCTCCGGCGAGCGGCACCGCCTGCGCGCGGTGGGCGACGGGGACCTCGGCTTCCTCTGCACCGCCCTCGTCGGGCGCGGCGGCCCGCCGGCCGCCGCCTGACGCGGGGGTCAGGGCTCGACGACCACCTTGGTCGCCTCGCCCGAGCGCGCGAGCGCGAAGGCGCGCTCGACCTCTGCCAGCGGCACGCGGTGGGAGACGATCGACGCCGCGTCCACCGCGCCGGCGGCGAGCAGGGCGAGGGCGTCGCGGGTGTCGAGTGGGCCCGCGGAGTAGGTCGACTGGACCGTCACCTCGCGGAAGAAGGCGGCGCCCAGGTCGAGGGGCACCGGCGTCCCGGGCCGCGGCGGGGCGAACAGCTGCACCACCCCCGCCGGGCCCGCGAGCGGCAGCGCCGCGGCGATCGCCGCGGGGTCGGACGTGCACACGAAGACCTGGTCGGCCGGCCCGCCCAGCGCCTCGTGGACCGCGTCCGTGAGGGGCTCGGGCGTCGCCGCGCCCGCCGCGCGCGCCAGCGCGCGCCGGTCCTCGCGCGGATCGAGCGCGGCGACCGCCACGGCGCCCGCGGCACGCGCCGCGGCCACCTCGAGCAGGCCCATCGCGCCCGCGCCCACCACGGCGACCCGCGACCCGGCCCCGACGCCCGCGCGGCGCTGGCCGCGCAACACGCAGCCGAGCGGCTCCACCAGGGTGGCGGCCCAGTCGGGGACGTGGTCGGGCACGGGCAGCGTGTCCAGCGCCGCGTTCTCGGCCGGCACGCGGATGAGCTCGGCAAGCCCCCCGGGGTCGATGCGCGTCGAACGGAAGCGCTCGCACAGCGTGTCGCGCCCGGCGCGGCAGAGCGCGCAGGTCATGCACGGGACGTGGTGGTGCACGTGGACCCGCGCCCCCGGGGGGAGCGGCGCGCCGGGGCCGGCCGCCACCACCTCCCCCACCGGCTCGTGGCCGAGCACCACGGGCGCGCGCGGGTCCTGGTACCACCCCATGAGGTCGCTGCCGCAGAGGCCGCAGGCCCGCACCCGGACGACGAGCTCGCCGGGCCCGGGCTGCGGGTCGGGCCGCTCCTCGAGGGTGATGCGACCGGCTCCGTGGTAGACCGCGACCCTCACGAGGGCGAGGTTATCCGGCCAGGCGCGCCGCCACCGTCGCGACCCTCTCCCCCGGGCACCGCGCGTCGTCGAGCTCGGCCTCGGTGGCCTCGCCCACGCTGCTCGCGCCGTAGGGGTTGCCGCCCGCCGGGTGGCCGCGCTCGCTGGTGTAGCCCGGCGCGACGACGATGGAGCCCCGGTGGTGGACGGTGGCGTCGAGCGCCATCAGGGTCGTCCCCTGACCGCCGTGCGCGTCCTGGCCGCTGGTGACGCCCGCCCCGACCGTGTCGGCGAGCCGGCCCTCCGACCAGGGCCCGCCCGTGGTGTCCATGAACTGCTCGAGCTGCGAGGCGACGTTGCCGAAGCGCGTGGGCGGGCCGAGGACGTCGGCGCCACCCGGTGCACGTTGCCCGTCGCGCTGTAGTCGATGATCGCGACCCTCGCCATCCCGGCCTCCCGATGTCGTTGCGTGCGCACGCACGTGTGCGCCCACGTCACGGGCTGCCCGGCTCCGGCGCCCGGCAACCTCCCGCCGACGGGATGCGCGACGTCGCGAGGCCACCGCCCCGGGGGGCCGGACGTCCGGGGACCGGCGGCGCACGGGGAGCCGGACGTCTGGGGGACCGGCGGCGCCGGCGCTCAGCCGAAGGCGCTGAGCCCGGTGATCTCGCGTCCCACGATCAGGGCGTGCACGACGTCGGTGCCCTCGACGGTGGAGACCACCTCGACGTCGCCGAGGTGCCGGCCGACGTGGTTCTCGAGCAGGATGCCGTTGCCGCCGAGCAGGTCGCGCGCCTCCCCCACCACCGCCCGGGCCCGCGCCGCGTTGTGCATCTTGGCCAGGGAGGCCATCGCGGGCGTCAGGCGGTCGGCGGCGATCAGCTCGGCGAGCCGCATGCAGATGAGCCGCATGCAGGTGAGGTCGGCGAGCATCTTCGCCAGGCGGAACTGGGTGAGCTGGTACGCCGCGATCGGCTTGCCGAACTGCTCGCGCTCGGCGCAGTAGGCCACGGCCATCTCGTAGGCGGCGGTGGCGTGGCCGAGCGCGCCCCAGGCGATGCCCGGCCGGGCGCGGGCGAGGACGGCTGCGGCGTCGTCGAACGAGGTGGCCCCGGTGAGGCGGTTCTCGGCCGGCACCCGCACGTCGGACAGCGTCACGTCGGCCTGCCAGGAGGCGCGCTTGGCGATCTTGCCGGTGATCACGTGCGCCTCGACGCCGGGGGTCCCCTTCTCGACGACGTAGGCCCCCACGTCGCCCGCGGCGTCGCGGGCCCACACGATCATCAGGTCGGCGAACATCGCGTTGCCGATCCAGCGCTTGGCGCCGTCGAGGACGTAGCCGTCGCCCAGGCGCCGCACGCGCGTCTCGAGCGTCACGGCGTCCGAGCCGTGGTCCGGCTCGGTCAGCGCGAAGGCGCCGATCAGCTCGAGGCGCGCCATCGGGCCGAGCCAGCGGTCGCGCTGTTCCTCCGAGCCGAGCATCGCGATCGCGGTCATCGCGAGGCCCGAGTGGACCCCGTGGAATGTGGAGACGCTGCCGTCGCCGCGGGCCAGCTCCATCGACACCAGGCCGGCCGCCAGCGGCGAGAGCCCCGGCAGGCCGTGCCCGGTGAAGGTCCCGCCGCACACGCCCAGCTCGGCGAGGCGGGGGATGAGGGCGAACGGGAACTCCGCCCGCTCCCAGTAGCCGTTGACGACGGGCAGGACCTCCTCGTCGCAGAACCGGCGGACGCGGTCGCGGACCGCCCGGTCCTCGTCGGTGAGGAGGTCCTCGGTCAGGAAGAGGTCGCTCGAGTCGGGGTCCACGCGCGCTCCTCGCGATGCCCGCCTCCGGGTGGACGGATCGCGGCGGAGCCTGCCAGGCTGCGGGCACCCCCGGCGCGCCGGGGGACGACCGCGGTTCCACGACGACGGGGGACGATCCCATGGCCCAGTGCGCACACACCTCGTGCACCTGCGAGGCGAAGAAGGGCGAGCGCTTCTGCTCGCCGTTCTGCGAGGCGAACCCGAAGGCGGCCGAGTGCCACTGCCACCACGAGAGCTGCGACGCCCCGCACCACCACTAGGAGCGTGCCAGGGGACCACGGGCGTGCGGCCCGCCGGGCGACCGTCCCGATACGCCCCTAGCCCTCCGCGCCGTCCCCCGCCGGCACGCGGAAGCCGGTGGGGACGCGCGCGAGCTCGTGGGAGGCGATGACCCGGTCGACCAGGCCGTAGTCGCGCGCCTGCTCGGCCGTGAAGAAGCGGTCGCGCTCCATGTCGCGGTGGACCTCCTCGACCTCGCGGCCGGTGTGGCGGGCGTAGATCTCGTCGACGTGGCGTCGCAGCTCGATCGTCTCCCGGGCGTGGATCTCGATGTCCGTCACCTGCCCCTGGTATCCCCCGCTCGGCTGGTGGATGAGGATGCGGCTGCTCGGCAGCGCCATCCGCTTGCCGGGCGCGCCCCCGGCGAGCAGCAGGGAGCCCATGCTCATCGCCACGCCGAAGCAGATGGTGCGCACGTCGGGGCGGATGAACTGCATCGTGTCGTAGATCGCGAGGCCGGCGTACACCCCCCCGCCCGGCGAGTTCACGTAGAGCGAGACGTCCGCGTCGGGGTCCGCGCTCTCCAGGTGCAGCAGCTGGGCGACGACCAGGTTCGCCACCTGGTCGTCGATCGCGGTGCCGACGAACACGATCCGCTCGTCGAGCAGCCGCGAGAAGATGTCGAACGACCGCTCGCCGCGGGCGCTCTGCTCGACCACCATCGGGACCAGGGGCATGGGCTATCCTTTCGACAACTCGCAGGTTGTCGTCAACTGTAGCAACCGATTGGTTGTCGAACGGGAGGTCGCCGTGAACGTCCGCCGCGAGACCGAGGTGGAGGCCACCCCGGAGGAGGTGTGGGACGCGCTCGCCACCGAGGAGGGGCGCGCCCGCTGGCTCGACGAGCCGGACCGGGAGGTGGTGGTCGAGAGCGCCGAGGCGCCGCACCGTCTGGTCTGGTGGTGGTGGGAGGAGGACGGCCCGGCGACGCGGGTCGAGTTCCTGGTGGTCGCCGCGCCCGCCGGCGCCCGGGTGGTGGTGACCGAGTCGGCCCCGGCGGTCCCCCTTGCCCGGCTGGCGGCCGCGTTCGCGCCGGCGTTCGCGTGAGCGACCGGCTCGGGGCGGTCCTCGGGGCGCTCGCCGACCCCACGCGCCGCGGGATGGTGGAGACGCTCCTGCGCGACGGCGTCACGAGCGTCCCCGCCCTGAGCGGGGACCTCCCCATCAGCCGCCAGGCCGTGGCCAAGCATCTCGCCACGCTGGGCGAGGCGGGCCTCGTGGAGCGGGTCCCCGGCGCCGGCCGCGAGGTGCGCTACCGGCTGCGCCCCGGGGCCCTCGACGAGACGGCCGCGTGGATCGGGGCGACCGCCTCGGCGTGGGACGACCGCCTCGAGCGCCTGCGGCGGGCGGTCGAGCGCCCCGGGGGCGCGCGGCGACCGTCGTGAGACCACGGCCGTGCGGTCCGCCGCTCTGCAGCCGGCGGACGTGCGGCCGACGTCCGCGACGGGCTCCTAGCCGGTGACCCGCACCACCTCGCCGGCTCCCAGCAGCCGCTCGCCCGCCGCCGTCACCACCCGCAGCCGACCGAGCCCATCGGTGCCCGCGCAGGTGCCCGTCACCTCCTCGCCGGCCATGCTGACCGTCACGCCGCGCCCCGCGAGGGCGTCGCGCTCCGCGAACGCCGCGAGCACGCCGTCGACGTCGCCCGCGACCCAGGCCGCGTAGCGGCGCCCCACGGAGGCCATCAGATCGACGAGCAGGTCGGCCCGGGCGGGGGGCGCCCCGGAGTCGGCGAGCGCCGCCGGGCGCCACCGCGCGTCGTCGAGGACGGGAACGGCGCGGACGTTCACGCCGATGCCCGCGACGGCCCATGCCACGCGGTCCTGGTCGGCCGACATCTCGCAGAGGATGCCCGCCACCTTGCCGTCCCCGACGACGATGTCGTTGGGCCACACGATGCGGGCGCCGGGGCCGATCGCCTCCGCGGCGCCGACGGCCACGACCACCGGGAGCAGGGCCGCCTCGACCGGCGGGACGGCGGGGCGCAGCAGCACCGAGACCAGCAGGGCGTCGCCCCGCGAGGCCTCCCAGGCCCGCCCGCGCCGGCCGCGGCCGGCGCTCTGGCGGTCGGCGCCCACGATCGTGCCCTCCTGCGCCCCGGACCGCGCCAGGGCGGTGAGATCGTCGTTGGTCGAGCCGGTCGTCGCCGACCAGCTCACCGGCCCTGCGAGCGGCGGCTGCAGACGGGGGGCGACGAGCGCGGGGACGACCGGGTCCTCGTCCTCGCCCAGCCGATAGCCGTCGTGGGCGCTCTGCACGTCGTACCCCTCGCGCCGCAGCGCCTCGACGTGCCGGTGCACCGCGGCCCGCGAGCATCCGAGGGCGGCGGCGACGGCCTCGCCGGACGCGCCCGCGGCGCCCGCCTCGACGAGGGCGGCCAGGACGCTCTGCCGCCGCGCGGCGGTCTCCGGCCCGGACATCGCCCGCATGCTGTCACGCCGGCGCGCCCGGCGCCGCGTCAGTCGCCGCCCGGCGTCCCCAGGTGAACCAGGTGGCCGTCGGGATCGAGCACCGAGGCGACGCGCTCGCCCCACTCGCGGTCGCCCGGCTCGGCGGCGATCTCCGCGCCGCCGCGGCGCAGGCTGCCGACGAGGCGGTCGACGTCGTCGGCGTAGAGCCACACCGCGCACGAGCCCGGCGCGACCGGCCCGCTGGCCGTGGCGAGCGCGACGGTGCCGCCCTCGACCTCGAGGGTGAGGAACGCGGGCCGCTCGGGCGACGGGAACGCGTAGGACACCTCGAAGCCCAGCATGTCCCGCCAGAAGGCCAGCGAGCGGGACATGTCGGCCACCTCGAGGATCGTGAACGGGTCGCGGACCGGGATCGCGGACCTCCTCAGCCGTGGACGGGCGGGCGCCGCAGCGCCAGGACGACGACGTCGTCGGGGCGTCGCTCCGACCAGCCCCACTCGCCGTCGAGGTCGTCCGAGGTGACGAGCACCCCGGCCGAGCCGCGGTCGAGCAGCTCGTCCACCTCCCAGGCCCGGGCGTCGGTGACCCGGTGGCCCTCCTCGCCGAGCCACGCGCGCATCATCGTGCGCACGGGCGACGGGGAGAGCACGAGCAGCACCCGTTCCCCCTGCGGACCGGTCGGCATGGCGGCGGCCTACCCCGCGCCGCCGGGGGCCAAACGTCCCCTCCCGGCGCGGCTCACCGGCCGAGAAGGATGCCGCGCACCTCGTCCTCGCGCCCGGGCTGGAGGATGGCGAGGACCTGGTCGCCCGCGGCGAGCACAGTCTCCCCCATCGCGATCTCGGCCGTGCCGTCGCGCACCACCGATATCAGCCGCGCGCCCTGCGGGAGGCCGATCGCGTCGACCGCCTTCCCGATGCACGGGCAGCTCGGGTCGAGGCCCACCTCGATGATCTCGAGGTTCTCGTTGCGCAGCTCCAGCAGGTGCACCAGGTCGTGCTCGGGCACCTCGTGCTCGATGAGGGCCATGATCCGCTGCGTCGGGCACACCGTGGGGGAGATGCCGAGCAGGTCGAAGTGCTCCTGGTTGCGCGGGTCGTTCACCCGTGCGATCACCTTGGCCACGCCGTAGCGCTCCCGCGAGAGCTGGCTGATGATGAGGTTGTCCTCGTCGTCGCCGGTCACCGCCACGACGATGTCCGGGGGGCGCGTGACGCCCGCGCGCTCGAGCACGTAGAGCTCGGTGCCGTCGCCGTGCACCACCCGGTGCCCGAACTCCTCCTCGAGCACGTCGGCGCGCGCGGCGCCGCTCTCGATCAGCACGACCTCCTTGTCGTGCTCCATCAGCGTCCGCGCCACGTTGGCGCCGACCTTCCCGCCCCCCACGACGATCGCGAACATCAGCCCTCCGACCCCGCGCCGGCCGCCCGCGCCCAGCGGGCGAGCCCGTCGATCGCCATCTTGACCGGCGAGATGACCTCGAACCCCCGGTCCGCGTACGCGTCGGCGCGCGCCGGGTCCTGGATGCGCGCAGCCACGTGCGGGACGTCGTACCGGCGGGTGGCGACCTGCGCGATCACGAGGTTGGTGTTGTCGCCGTCGGTGGCGGCGATCAGCACGTCGGCGCGCTCGACGCCGGCCTCCTCGAGGACGGCCGTGTCCATGCCGTGGCCGATCACCACGGGGTGGCGCCACTCGTCGCCGAGGCGCGACAGGTTGTCCTCGCGCAGCTCCACCACCACGACCTTCCAGCCCTCGCCCGCCAGCGTGCCCGCGAGCGTGGCGCCCACCCGGCCACAGCCGATCACGATCGCCTTCATCGGCGCATCATGACGCGTCCTCCTCGTCCAGGACGCCCGGCGGATAGGTGACGACCATCACCTCGCAGGGCGCGCGGCGCAGCACCTCGTCGACCGTCGGGCTGAAGAACCGCTTCTGGCCCCGCCATCGCGCCGCGGAGCCCATCACGATCAGGTCCGTCCCGCTCGCCTCCGCCTCGTCGAGGATCGCCTCCGACAGCGACCGCGCGCGCATCACCCGCGGGATGACCTCGACGCCGAGCTCGGCGGCGATCTCGCGCGCCTCGTCGATGGCCTCGCGCGCACGGTCCTCCTCCTCGCCGGGGACGTGGTCGAGCGGCAGGGCCATCGGCACCTTGACGACGTGGAGCACGCGCACCGTCGCCCCGCGGTCCTCGGCGAGCCGGAGGGCCGTGGCGAGCACCTCCTCCCCCACGTCGGCGAGCTTGAGCGGCACCAGGATGCGCTGGGCGCCGCCCGCGTCCCCCGCGGACACCAGATCGGGCACCGGCGGGGTGGCCCGCCCGAGCAGGGTCTCCCCCCCGGCCCGGCGCGAGAGCAGGTACACGACACCGCCCACGGCAAGCCACACCGGACCCACCACCGCTGCGCCGCCGTGCGTGAACAGCGACGCCACCCAGAGCGCCAGCGTCAGCACTCCCCCCACCAGCGACGGCAGGGGCACCTCGGCCCCCCGCCAGCGGATGCCGAGGGGAACGCGGAAGGGGCGCTCCAGGCCCGGCTCGCGGATCCGCAGCCGCACCACGGCGAGCTGGGCCGCCGTCATGGCAAACAGCACTCCGAACGAGTAGATGCCGGCGAGGAAGAGCGCGGCGTCGTCCACGACGTCGGCGATCGCGATCAGCAGCGACGCCACCACCGCCGCGGCGAGGGTCGCGGCCGGCGTCGGGGAGGCGCCGCGCTCGGGGCGCGCGAACGCGTGGGGCAGCATGTCGTAGCGGGCCATCGAGTAGGCGAGGCGCTCCCCGCCGGCCATCGAGGTCGCGATCGCCGTGATCAGGATGAGCGCGTTCGAGACGCCGACGATGCCGACGAGGGTGTCCGCGCCCCCGGGCAGCTCGTCGCCGATCGCCTCGGCGATGCCCACGAGGGGGGCGCCCAGCCAGTCGGTGGCCAGTGCGGTGGCGACGCCGTCGCTCTCGGCGGGGTCGGGGTGGGTCGGGTAGGCGCTGACGCCCACCATCGACACCGCGACGTTCAGCAGCACCACCGTGCCGATGCCGATGAACAGGCTGCGCGGCAGGGTGCGCCCCGGCTCGCGCGCCTCGGCGGCGAAGTTCGTGACGGTCTCGACGCCCGTGTAGGCGAGCATCGCCAGCGACAGGGCGAGGACGATCGAGGTCCAGGAGGGCGCGGTCCCCACGTCCATGCCGACGGTCAGCCGGTCGGACGAGAAGACCAGCGCGAAGCCGAGGATCGCGATCACCAGCTGTACGGCCAGCGCGGCGCCCGCGGCGACGACCGCGATCGCGTAGAGCCGGATGCGGCGCACGCGCCGCAGGCCGGCGAGCACCGCGATCACGAGGATCGCGACGACGGCGTCCCACGGGCGGTCGGTGAGGGCGTCCCAGCCGAGCGCCTCGCCCAGGTAGGACGGCACGTAGAGCGCCGCGAGCGCGATCACCACCAGGTAGTCGAGGAAGAGCAGCCAGCCCGTCGCGAATCCGAGGGGGTCGCTGAAGGCCCGCCGCACGAAGGTCGCCGCCCCGCCGGCCTCGGGCATCGCGGCCGCGCCCTCGGCGTAGGAGAGCGTCACCACGAGCACCAGGGCACCGACGGCCAGCAGCACCCACGGGGTGAGGCCCACGGCGTGGAGGGCCACGATGCCGAGGGCGAAGATCAGCGACGAGCCGATCTCGCCGTAGGCGACCAGCGCCAGGGACCGGACCCCGAGCGCCCGTGCCGGGCTGCTCAGCTGCGGCGCCACGGCCCCACCAGCCACAGGCGCAGCGCGCCGGCGACGATCATCAGGCTCCCGAGAAGCAGGCCGAGGCCGCCGCCCACGCCGAGCGCCACGGTGCGCGCGACCACCGCGACGCCGAGCGCGACGAGCACCAGTGCCAGCACCACCGGCGCGGTGCCGCCCCTCACGCCACGGCCTCCACCGGCGGGCCCGCCACGACGATCGCACGCACCGGGCTGTGCCGGAGGACGTGGCGCGTGGTGGCGCCGAACACGGGCGCCCTCCTGCCCAGCCCCCGCCGGGGCGCCCCGAGGACGATCAACTCGGCGTCGCGGGCGACCGCGTCGGCGACGATCGCCGCGCCGGCCGCGCGGGCGCGGACCAGGCGCGTCACGGCGCGCGCGCCGTGGCTCTCGGCGAGGGCGCGGGCGTCGTCGAGCAGCTCGTCGGCCTCGCGCTCGCGCTCCGGGAGGTCGGCGGTGAGCGGCAGCTCCATCGGCACCTCGAGGACGTGGACGAGGGCGAGCCGCGACCGGCGCTCGCCCGCCAGGCGCGCGGCGGCCACGATCGCCTCCTCGGACTCGGCCGAGCGGATCACCGGCACCACGATCGAGCGGTACTCGATGCGCAGACCCGCCCCCAGCACGAGGGCCGGGGCGCGGACCGTCTCGCGCAGGGGGAGGCGCAGCACGCGCCCGCGGTACACGACGTACACGACGAAGCCGATCGCGAGCCACCCGAGACCCGCCCAGCGCGTCAGGGGGTCCTGGATGACGACGACCAGCCATGCCGCGCCGGTCGCCAGGCCGCCGAGCACCGCGAAGACCGGCCAGTCGATGCCGCCGAGTCGCAGGTTGGGCCGCGCGCGGTAGATGAGCTCCTCGTCGCGCCGCCGCACGCGCAGCGCCACCAGCGACACGTGGGCCACGGTGAACGACAGCATCGCGCCGAACGAGTACATCGTCCCGAGGAAGTCCGTCTGACCCGGGAGGATGGCCACGATCGACGCCACGCCGGCGAAGAGCACCAGGGCGAGCCACGGTGTCCGGAATCGCGGGTGGAGCCGGCGGAACGGCTCCGGGAGCTGCCGGTAGCTGGCCATCGAGTAGGTGATGCGCGACGCGCCGATCACCCCCGCGTTCGCGGCGATGAAGAGGATCGTCGCCGCCAGCACGCCGACGTACAGCTCGAGCGCGTCCAGCGTGATGCCGGTCAGGCCCAGGTTGTCGACGATCCCGAGCACGGGGTCGTTGGCGAACCCGCCCTCCTCGGGGGGGAGGCCCAGCGCGGTCGCGTATTCGCCGTCGTCGTCGCGCACGACCGGCAGCGCGGACAGGGCGATCGCGGGGAGCGTGAAGTAGATCGCGTAGACCGCCACCGCGACCAGCCGGATGGAGCGCGGGATGTCGCGCGAGGGGTCGCGCGCCTCCTCCGACAGGTTGGAGATCGTCTCGATGCCGGTGTAGGCGATCATCGCGACGGGGATCGCGAGGAAGAAGCTCTCCCAGGTGGGCGCGACGCCGAAGGTCACGTTCGCCGTGAGGATCTCCGGCGAGAAGATCAGGACGAAGCCGAGGATCACGAGCAGCGCCTGCGTGGCGAAGTCGACGACCGCCAGGAGGACGTTGAGCTTGGCGGCCTCCTTGACGCCGACGATGTTCACGCCCACCAGGAGCACGATCACCCCGGCGCCGACCACGATGTCCCAGGGGTTCTCCTTGAGCGGCTCCCAGAAGATCGAGAGGTAGTGCGGCACGAAGAACGCCGAGATGGCGATCGTGATGATGTAGTTGAGCATCTGGGCCCAGGCCGCCCCGAAGCTCACGACCTCGTTGAAGGCGTGGCGGGCGAAGCTGGCCGACCCCCCGGCCTCGGGGTAGCGCACGGTGCCCTCGGCATAGGTCGCGGCCGTGGCGGCGAAGATCAGGCCCGCGATCACGAAGACCAGGGGCGTGAGGCCGAGCGCGAAGGCGGCGGTGACGCCGAGGGCGTAGTAGATCGACGAGCCGACGTTGCCGTAGGCCGTGGCGAAGAGCGCCGGGGCCCCCAGTACGCGCTCGAGCCCCTGCTGCTGGCGTCGGCGGCGTGGCACCGGTGGACTCTACGTTGCGTCGCGCCCCGCCATCAGCCCCCCGGTCGGGGGGCGGGGGGCGGCGGGCGGCCCGCCCGCCGGACCCCCGTCACGCCCCGGGGGGCGGAACGTACCGGTAGCCGATCCCCCGGAGCGTCTCGATCGGCGAGCCGCCCGCCGGCCCCGGGCCGAGCGCCGCCCGCAGGGCGGCGACGGCGACGATCACCTGCCCCGGCGCCGGGGAGGCGGCGGGACCCCAGCCGGCGCGCGCGAGATCGCGGACGGCGACGGGCCGGCCGGCGCTGCGCACCAGGGCGCCGAGCAGCCTCCCCTGCGCCGGCGTCAGGGCCACCGGCATCCCGCGCACCGCCGCGTCCCCGGCCGCCCCGAGCGCGAGCCAGCCGTCCTCGTAGCCGAGCGTCGCGACGGGCGGGCCGCCGCGGCGTACGAGCACGTCGAGGCGCCACACCAGCTCCTCGCCGCCGAAGGGCTTGATCAGGTAGTCGTCGGCTCCGGCGCGCAGCCCCTGCGCCCACCCGGCCCCGGCGGGAGGGCCGGTGAGCACCAGCACCGGTACGTCCGAGAGCTCGCGTATGCGCTCCACGGTCGCCCGGCAGTCGACCGGCGGCACGTCCTCGTCGAGCACCACGGCGTCGGGCGCCGAGCGACCGATGCGCAGCAGCGCGGCCCGCACGTCGTCGGCCTCGTCGACCTCGTAGCCCGAGCGCTCGAGCAGCCGCCGGACGACGCTCCGCACGGGGGCCTGATCCTCCACGACGAGTATCCGGACGCCCACCGCTGGCGTTCTACCACCTGCCCCCGATGCGCGGCGGGCGGGGAGATCCGCGGGAACCGATGCCGTCCCGGGGACCTCAGGCGGCGGCGGGCCCCAGCGCGCGGCGGGCGGCGCGCTCGACGCCGCCGATCAGTGGCACCTCCACCTCCGGCGGCCGGGTGGCGAGGCGGTGGGCGAGGAAGCGCGCCGCCCACCGCGAGCGCAGGACGTGCCAGGTGGCCGAGGGGATCCGCTCCAGGGCGGCTCGCGCCGCCCACGCGGTCGCCGCGTGCCCGGCGAGCGAGAGCTGCAGGCGGCGTCCGTAGGGCTCGAGGCCCTCGGCGCGCCCGGACAGGAGGTCGAGCACCGCCTCGCTCACGAGCTCGGAGCTGAGGAAGGCCTCGAACATCCCGTCGCCGGAGAGCGGGTCGATCAGCCCGGCGGCGTCGCCCACCACGGCCGCGCGGCCGCGCGCCACGCCCGACCAGGCCCGGCGCAGCGGCAAGCGGTGCCCGCGCACCTCGCTCAGCTCGGACGGGTCCACGCCGTGTGCGCGGCAGAGCACCTCCAGGTGATCCCGCAGGCGCGGGCCCTCCGCCTGCCAGCCGCCGACGCCCAGGTTGATGTGGTCGCCCTTCGGGAAGACCCAGGCGTACCCGCCCGGCACCGTCCCCATCTCGAGCGTCGCGCGGGAGCGGTGCCACGCCTCCCGCTCGGGCGTCATCGGCGCGTTGCCCTCCAGGGCGACGCCGAAGCTGCGGTCCGCGCCCAGCCCGAGCGCCCGTCCGCTGATGCCGTTCGCGCCGTCGGCGCCGATCACGACGTCCGCGGCGATGCGGTCGCCGCCCTCCAGGGAGAGGACGCCGCCCGAGGGCGACATCTCGATGTCGCGCACGCGCACACCGTCGCGGAAGTCGGCGCCCGCCGCGGCGGCGGCCTGGGCCAGGTGCGCGTCGAGGCGCCGCCGCTGGGTCATCAGGGCGAGCGGCGCGTCGACGCGGTGCCGCACCACGCGCCCGTAGCGGAGGCGCAGGTCGATGCGGTCGACCGCGTCCTCGACCACCGGCGACACGTCGATCGGCTGCAGGCGCGTCGCCCGCGTCGTGAGGCCGCCGCCGCACGGCTTGTCGCGCGGGAACCGCGCGCGGTCGACCAGCAGAACGCGCGCGCCCGCGCGCGCGAGCCGGAAGGCCGTGGTCGACCCCCCCGGCCCCGCGCCCACCACCGCAACGTCGACGTGCTCGCTCACCCCTCGCCCTCTCGTCGGGAGCCGTCCATCATGCCGACCCCCCGCCGCCGGGGACGGGCCATCCGTCCGGCTGGTACCGGACGACCACCACCGCGACGTCATCGCGCAGATCGCCGCCGGCGAACGCGCTCGCGGTGCCGAGCAGGTGGTCGGCGCAGGCCTCGACGTCCATCCCGGCGCAGGCCGACGCCGCATCGCGGAGCCTCTCGTCGCCGAGCACCGCCGTCCCCTGGCGAGCCTCGGTGAGGCCGTCCGTGAACACCACGACCGTGTCACCGGGTCCAAGCTCGGTCCCCGCGTCGACCAGGGGCGGGTCGTCGAAGACGCCGAGGACGGTGCCGGGCCCGCCCACCTCCTCGACCTCCCCCGAGGAGCGCACGACCAGCGGATGCGGGTGGCCCGCCCGGGAGGCCGTCAGCCGCATCCCGCCCCCCTGCCGGGAGAGGACGAGGAGCGCGGCCGTGATGTAGAGGGTGCCGAAGCCATGCCGGCGGATCGCGGCGTTCAGCCGGCCCAGCGCGTCGGCGGGGCTCGGATCGGCCTCGGCGACCGCCCGCACGGTGTAGCGGGCGAGCGCCGTCAGGGCGACGGCCTCGGGGCCCTTGCCGCAGGCGTCGCCCACCATCACCACCAGCCGGCCGTCGGCGACCTCGAACACGTCGTAGAGGTCGCCGCCGACCTCCTGCCCGGAGAGGGCCGTCACGTAGCGGGCGGCCATCCCCAGGTCCGCGACCTCCGGGAGGTCGCGCGGCAGCAGGCTCTGCTGGAGGACGTGGGCGATCTCCTGCTGCTCCTGGTGCAGCCGCACGCGCTCGAGCGCCTGCGCCGTCTGGTCGGCGAGGGTGCGGAGGAAGGTCCGCTCGGTGGGCCCGAAGGCGCGACCCTCGTCGAAGCGCAGGGCCAGGGCGCCCGTCCCGGCGGGGTCGCCGCGCACCGGCAGGACGGCCCAGCTCCCGGGGCCCGCGTCGGGACCCAGGGGGCCGGCGCCGGAGAGGAAGGCGGCCTCGCCGGAGCGTGCGACGGCCGCCAGCGGGACGTCGTCGTCGATCGCGATGCGCCGGTCGAGGCCGGCCGACTGCCCGCCCACGCTGCGGCGCTCCAGGTGCCCGCCGCCGGCGTCGCGGCGCGCGAGCACCACCTCGTCGATGCCGGCGGCTCGCGAGGCCTCGCCGACGAGCGCCTCCAGCACGGACTCCTCGTCGAGGGCCGGCGCGAGGGCGGCCGTGACGCGCTGGAGCGCCTCGGCGCGCACGGCCGCGCCGGCGCTCACCGCGCGCTCGGCCTCGAGGTCGCCGAGCAGCCCGGAGACCCGCCGGCGCACCACCATCGACAGCCGCACCGCCACCAGGGCCACCAGCGCGCCGAGCACCAGCAGGGAGACCGTGAGGATGTCCGTCAGCCGCTGCTGGCGATCGCGCGCGTCCTCGACGAAGGCGTCGGTGTCGGCCACCATGCGCGCGGCGGTGGCGCGGAAGGCGGAGAATTCCCGTGCGCCCTGGGGCACGGCTCCGCGGGCCAGGGCGACCTGCTCCGGCGTCCCCCGGCCGAGGGCGACCTGGCGCGCGAAGTACCGCTCGAGGCGCGCGATCTGGGGTTCGGCGTCGCCGAGCAGGCGCTCCAGCACGGGGTGGCCGTCGAGGTGGGCGCGGATGTAGGCGAGGTCGGCGCGCACCCCGCGCCGCCCCTCCTCGTAGGCGTCGAGGGTCGCCTCCTCACCGCTCAGGAGGAAGCCGCGGACGCCGGTCTGCTGGTTGACCATCTGCAGGACGAGGTCCTGGACGGCCGCCTTGAGCGGGATGGCGTCCTCGGCGTACGCCTCGGTGGCGCTGTCGTTGATCGCACGCGAGACACCGATGCCGAGCGCGAGCATCAGCAGGACGATCCCGAGCAGGGCGGCGAAGGTGGCCGTCAGCGAGCGACGGGCGCCGCGCAACCGCGCAGCCGTGCGGGGGCCCGGCGTCGGCTGCGGCACTGCTCCCCCCTCCCTCTCCGGGCCCGGCGACCCCGTCACCGGGGCGCGCCCCGCCCGCCGCCGCCCGGGTGGCGCCCGGGCCCGCCCGTCACGACACCGGCACGGCCGTCACGACGACGTCGTCGATGGAGCGCCCCGCGGCCGGTTCGAACGGCCCGCCACAGGTGACGAGCACCAGCCGCGCCCGGCCCTTCAGCGAGTAGACGTCGCGGGCCGCGCTGTCGACGTGCCCGGCGATCTGGGTCGCGCGGGTCCGGGCGCGGGCGGTGACGGTCACGGGTCCTCCGGTCGGGCGGGCACTCCCCGGGACACGTCCGCGGGGTGCACGTTCATACCATCCCGTCGACCCCTCCGCCACGGCGTCGCAGCGCCCGTGACGCGGGCGTCAGGCGCTTTCGGCGACTCCCCGCCGCCCGGCCGCGTCAGGAGTCGACGAGCGTCCTCAGGTCCTCGGTCAGCTCGTCGACCGGGACGGGTATGCCGGCCGACCACGCCGCCACCTGGCGTCCGTCGCGGTCGATGAGCACCACCCGCGCCGAGTGCACGGACGCATCGGCCCCCGCGTCCTGGGCGAGGACGAACCAGTCGCGCCAGATCGGGGCCAGCTCGGCGCGGGTCCCGGTGATGTACTCCATCCTGCCCCGGAGGCGGAAGCGGTCGAGGAAGTCGCCGACGGCCGCCGGGGTGTCGCCCGCCGGGTCGACGCTGACGGCGACGACGTCCAGCTCGTCGGCCTGCGCCCCGAGGTCGTCGAGGGCCCGCGCCAGGACGGCGGAGATCGCCGGGCAGACATCGGGGCAGTTCGCGAAGAGGAAGGTGACGACCGCCGGGCGCCCCTCCACGGGGACGCTGACGGGCCGGCCGTCGAAGCCGGTGCCCTGGGTCGGAGGGGCCGGCCGCGACGGCGAGATCGCCGTGGCGTTGAAGCGGTCGTCGGGGGTGCCGCCGCTCGAGACGCCGAGCAGCACGATCCCGAGCGCGGCGACCGCGGCGCAGACCGATGCGACGAGGGCCAGGACGCGCAGGTTGCGGGGCCGCGGCGGGGGCACCGACCGACCCTAGCGCCGCTCCCCCTCCGCGGCCGGGTCGTCCAGCCCCGTCCGCGGGGCCCTCCCGACCCCGACGGGGGCGCAGACGCCGCCCGGCGCCCCCTCGCAGCAGCCCTCCGCGATCCGCCCGCAGGCCGAGCAGACGGCCTTCGAGCGGATCTCCACCAGGGCACCGCCGCAGAGGGGGCAGGAATCCATGCGCCGAGTCTGGCCCGGCCTCCGGACGACCTCGCACGTGGACGCCGGGCCCAACAGGGCGGCCCGATCTCTGTGGACCCGGCGAATGGACGATCCCCCGGCGCCGGGGGATCGTGGACGGGCACCGCCACCCGGGGCGGGACACGGCGACGGGCGCAGCCCGCGCACACCTGGAAGGAGAGGCGAGGTGCCGATGACGCGACCCCCGGCGGCGGACGGCCGCCGCCCCCACGAGGGGGAGGGCCGCCCATGATGGGGCTGTCCCCGGTCCAGATCCTGATCGTCCTGCTGATCGCCGTCGTGCTGTTCGGCGCCAACCGGGTGCCGGAGACGGCGCGCGGCCTCGGCCGCAGCCTGCGCGAGTTCCGCGGGGCGCTGACCGACGACCCCGTCCTCGCGGAGCCCCCGGCCCGCGGTGCCGAGGACGGCGCGGAGGCGTCGCCCGGCCGGAGGTGAGATCCGGGTGGGCGCCCGGGTCGCGGGACCCGGGCGCCCCCGGTCGACGGTGGACTCCCGCGCGCAAGTGCGCACCGCGACATGCCGATGGCATCGGGGATGGACGCCTCCCCCCTGTCGACGGGCCCGGACACGGCCGGAGCCCCCTGCTGCTCCTGCGCGGGGGACCGCGACGGCGAGCGCGTCGTCACCGAGACGGTCGCGGAGATCCTCGCCGGGCGGCTCGACATGGACGCCACCCTTGGCGCGATCGCGGCCGCCGCCCAGCGGGCGCTCGGCAGCGACCGGGCGACCTGCTTCGTGCACGACGGCGAGGACGTGAGCATCGTCGCCGTGCACACCACGGAGACCGATCCGGCGGCCCGCGCCTTCCTCGAGGGCTCCGTCGGGCTGCCGTTCCTGCGACTGCCGATCTGCCGCCTGCTGGTCGAGCAGGACGACCCGCTCCTCCTGGTGGAGGACATCCATGACGAGGAGAGGATCCCGCCGGCGCTGGCCGCGCGACTCGGATCGGGGGCCTTCGTGGGCGTCCGGCTCCAGCACCCGACGATCCCCGGCGACGACGGCCCCGCGCTCCTCGGCACCCTCTTCATGAGCTTCCGCGAGCCGCGCGCCATCCCGGCGGCGGCGGTCGCGGCCATCCGAAGCCTCGGCGGCCTCGCGGCCCTCGCGATCGCCAACGCGCGCCTGCACGCCAGCGTCCTCCGCAGCCTCGCGAGCGCGGAGGAGCGGGCCGCGGTCGACCCGCTGACGGGCCTCGCCAACCACCGCACCTTCCACGAGACCCTGCGCGCGCGGGTGCGGGAGGCGCGCGGGAGCGGGGCGCCGCTCGGCCTCGTGCTCTTCGACCTCGACCACTTCAAGCAGGTGAACGACACGCACGGCCACCACGCCGGCGACCGCGTGTTGCGGGCGGTGGCCGACCGGCTCGGGCAGGCGGGGCGGGAGGGCGACCTGATCGCCCGCATCGGCGGGGAGGAGTTCGGGTGGATCCTCCCCGGCGCCGACGCATCGCGGGCCCTCGCGGCCGCCGAGCGCGCGCGGGCGCTGATCGCCGAGGGCGTGGAGGGGATCGGGCGCCTGAGCGCCTCCGCCGGCGTGTGCGATCTCGCCTCGGCCGCGACCGCCGACGAGCTGTTCGAGCTGGCCGACGGCGCCCTCTACTGGGCCAAGGCGCACGGCCGCGACGTCGCCGTCCGCTATTCCCCGGACGTGGTCACCGACCTCTCGGCCGAGGGCCGGGCCCGGCGGCTCGAGCGCGTGCGGGCCATGGCGGGGCTGCGAGCCCTGGCGCGGGCGGTGGACGCCAAGGACCCGTGCACCCGCCGCCACTCCGAGCGCGTGGCCCACCTGGCCGTGCAGCTCGCCACCGCCGCCGGCTGGGCGCCGGTGCGCGCGGCGCGCCTGCACGAGGCCGGACTGCTGCACGACGTCGGGAAGATCGGGGTCCCCGACGCCGTCCTCTTCAAGCCGGGGCGCCTGACCGCGGACGAGTACGCCCTGGTCAAGGAGCACGCCGCCCTGGGCGCCAACATCGCCGCCGAGGTGCTCGACGACGAGCAGGTCGACTGGATCCGCCACCACCATGAGCGCTGGGACGGCCGCGGCTACCCGGACGGCCTCGCCGGCGCCGACGTCCCCGAGGGGGCCCGGATCCTCGCCCTCGCGGACGCCTGGGACGTGATGACGAGCCTGCGCAGCTACTCCTCGCCACTCGCCCCCGCCGCCGCCCTGGCCGAGTGCCGCGAGCACGCGGGGGGCCAGTTCGCGCCCGACGCGGTCGCGGCGCTGGAGCGCCTGGTGCAGGCGGGTGCGATCTCCGGAGCCGACGCGCAGGACGCGCCGGCCCCGTCACCGGCCGGTCGCCCCGACCCCGCCGCCGGCGCCTTCGCCGCCGCGTGCCGCGGGGCCCTCGAGGAGCTGCACGCCGCGATGGGCTGGCAGCAGGCCTTCGTCACCCGGGTGTGCGGCGGCGAGCTCGAGGTCCTCGCGGTCAGCGGCCGCGGCCCGGTCGAGGCGGGGATGGTCCTCCCCTTCGTGGAGACCCCCTGCCGGCGCTGGCTCGACGGTCACGCGTCCCCGGCGCACGGGCGCCTGTCGGCGCCGGGCTCCGGTTACGAGGACGTGGCCCGACGCCATGGCGTCGAGGCCTACAGCGGCCACCCGATCGTCCTGCCCGGGGGGGCGCTGTTCGGGACCCTCTGCGTCGTCGACGTCCGCCCGCGGGAGATCTCGGGCCCGGCGCGCCGCCTGGGCGACGCCCTCGCGCGGATGCTCGCGCTGGACGCCGGCCGCGAGAGCGTCGCCACCGCGCTCGGCCGGGCCCGGGTCGGGCTGGCCGAGGGCGCCGGACGGGACCGCGACCCGGCCTGGACACGGCCCCGGGCCCGCCCGGCGCGACCGGGTCAGGCGGCCACGGGCTCCTCGCCCCCCGGGTAGCAGAACGACGCGTTCGGCGAGTAGAAGCCCCAGGTGACCTGGAGCGGGTCGGCCGGCCGCAGCGCCGACACCGGGTGGTCGGACTCGAGGAACTCGAAGCCGAGCACCTCCCACGGCTGCACCAGGCCCGCGTTGAACGGGTAGAGGCCGCTGATGAGCTGCCCGTCCACCTCGGTGATGTAGCGCAGCTGGCCGCGCCCGGTCACGGCGACGTCGCCCACGCACGCCGTGGTGCGGATGACGGGGACGCCGTCGGCGGAGGTCGTCGCGGTGAGGATCCCGTCCGAGATCTCCAGGGTCGTCTCGCCCGGCGTCGCCGGGACGCCCCGTGCGGCGGCGTAGGCGCGCATGTCCGCGTTGGAGTTGAAGTAGTGCGTCCACCAGCGGCCCGGGACGGCGCCGTCGGGCGTGTCGTGGCCGGCGAGGTCGGCGCCCGCGTAGGTCAGCGAGTAGGCCTCGAAGCCGGAGGTCTGGTCGGTGGTGTCCACCACGTACTGGTTGATGAAGCACTGGCCGTTGTCGGCGAGCCGCAGGCCCGGCGGAACCAGCGCCCGGACGGCGTCGGGGTCGGCCGGGATCCAGGTGAAGTAGAGCATCCGGCTGTTGGTGACCAGCTGTGGCGCTTCGAGCACGGGCATGCGGCAGGGCTCCTTCGATGATGGCCGGCCGTGGCGCGCCGGCCTCCCGGGACGGGACCGCGCGGGGAGGCCGGTCCCCCGGCCGCCGCCGATGCGGCTATGCTGGCACCTAACCAATTAGGTGACCGCGGCAATCTAAGGGGTTAGATGGCAGAGCGCAAGACCCGTCCCGGGCCCCGCCGGCCGACGCTGCGCGACGTCGCCGTGGCGGCGGGCGTCTCGATCTGGACGGCGTCCAACACCTATGGCAACCCCGCGCGCGTCGCCGAGCAGACGCGCCAGCGCGTGCACGACGCGGCCGCCGCGCTCGGCTACACCGGGCCGCACCCGGTGGCACGGTCGCTCGCCCGCGGGCGCGCCGGCGTCATCGCCTTCGTCTCGCCGGGCGACCCGGAGGCGCTGCTCGGCGACCCCGCCGCCGCCCTCGTCGCGCGAGGCCTGCTGACCTCCTGCGGCCGCGCCGGCTTCTCGGTGCTCCTCTCCCCCCACGCATCCGGCGAGATGGTCGATGCGCGTGTGTTCTTCCGCGAGGTCGCGCTCACCGACCGCTCGGTCCCCACCGTCGTCGTCGACGGCGATCCCGCGCCGGGAATCGACGCCGTCCGCGCGGACGTCCGCGGCGCCGCGCACGCGGTGGCGGCGCACCTGCGCGACCTGGGGCACCGGCGGCTCGCCGTGCTCGCCTGGCGCGGCGCCGACGAGCGCCTGGCCGGCGTGCGCGGGGCCTGGGGCCCGTCGCTCCCGCCGCCCGAGGTCTTCACCCTCGACGGCACGGGCGCCGCCGACGCCGAGGCCGCCCGGTCCGCGACCCGGCCGACCCCCGCGGCCGGCGAAGCGCTCGCCCGCGCCGCCCTCGCCCGCGACCCGCGCCCGACCGCCATCCTGGCGCTCAGCGACACGCTGGCCCTGCGCGCCCTGCACGCCGCGCACTGGATGCGCCTCGACGTCCCCGGCGACGTCTCCATCGCCGGCATCGACGACCTCCCCGAGGCGGCCGCCGCGGGGCTCACCACCGCCCTCGTCCCCTATCGCCCCCTCGGCGAGCGGGCGGGCGACCTCCTGACCGCCCGCATCGGCGACGAGGCCGTGGAGCCCTTCCCCGACCTCCCCACCGCCCTGAGCATCCGCCGCTCCACGGGGCCGCCGCCCGCCTGAGCCGACGACGATCCCGCGACGCGCCCGGCAGGATTCGAACCTGCGACCGGCGGATTAGAAGTCCGCTCCGTCATTCCGCCTCCACCTCCGTGTCCATGGGGTTCTCAGCCAGGCCGTCGGCACCCCGCAACGGCCCCCGCAACGTCTCTGCGCCCTGCGGGGCATCGAACACCGCCGCCGCGTCGTCGAGCTGGGCGTCGTTGAGCAGGTGCGCGTAGACCGTCGCGGTGATGTTCGGGTTGGCGTGGCCGAGCTGGCGCGACACGACGATCAGCGGCACGCCGCGGGCGAGCATGATCGACGCCGCCGTGTGGCGGAGGCCGTGGAAGGTGATGAGCGGGTCGCCCTCGCCGTCCACCAGACCGACGCGCTCGAGGATGCGCGCGAGCGCCTGCCCCGGGGTCGCGCTGTCCATCGGCCCGCCGTCCTTTCCGGGCCACACGTAGCCGTCGGCGGCGGCTCCACCCTCGACCACGGCCAGCGCGTACCAGTCGCCCAGGCGAGCGGCGAGACCGGCCGAGATCGCCACGCGACGGGCACGCCCGCTCTTGGGCGTTCCGACGATGCGCCGGGGGGCAGCTCCCTCACGCCCGGCCTCCTGCCACACAGAGCGGGCCACCGTGACCCGACGCGCGGCGAGGTCCAGGTCGGGCCAGCGCAGTCCGATCACCTCTCCGAGCCGCAGCCCCGCCTCCCCTGCGATGCGCAGCATGGTCTCGACGCGGGCGCGCTTCGTGCCGGCGAACACCGACGCGAGCTGCTCCGCGTCGAGCACTCTGGCGGCGGCCGTTCCGCGGTCGGTCGGCGCCTTCGGGAGCCGCAGGCCGGCGGCCGGGTTGTCGGCGAGGCGCCCCCACTCGACCGCGACCTTCAGGATGGCCCGCAGCGCCCCCGCAGCCTTCCACGTGGCGTGGCGGCTGGAGGACGCCAGCGTGTCCGCGAGCCAGACCTCCACCCTCTGCCGGGTCACGTCACCCAGAGCGAGCCCCCCGAGAGCCGGACTCACCCGGAGCCGGTACGCCTCCTCGCGCGCCTTGATCGTCGAGGGGGCGAGCGTCGGCGCCTTCGCCCTCAGGTAAGCGGCGGCGAAGTCGTCGAGGCTGCCGGGCTCCACCGGGGCGGTGGCAACCCTTCCCTCTCCCCGCCGTCGGTCGCGCTCGGCGCGCGCCTCGCCGATCGATCCATGAACGGTGATCAGGCGGGTGGTCCCGGGGTCAGACCCCGGGACCACGACCTGGAAGGGGCAGCCGCAGCGCCGGCGGGCCCGCTGATCGCCAGAGGACGGGCAGGCCACCAGGTGTGATCGGTAGAGGCCACGCTCGATCTTCTCCCGCCACCCCCTCCGGGCGCTCACGCGGCCAACTCCTCGTCCGGGAGCAGCCGGTCCATCAGCGTGGCCAGCGAGGAGGCGTAGAGCGCGTCTGCCCTCGCCCGGTCCGTCTCGCTCTCCGCGCCCGCGACCTCAAGCAGCACCGCCGCCTGGCGCTCGCTGAGCACCGCTTGGTCGGTGGGCGCGAACGGCCACCCGCCGAGGGCGCGCTGAAGCCGGACGTCCTCGTGCAGAGCGCTCATGTCCTCGAACGTGACCGCCAGCTCGGCCCAGGAGGTCAGGAGCGTCTCGATCTCCGCGGTGGTGGCCCGGCGGGCCGTGACCAGGTCGTGCCCGCTCAGGCTGACGGTGACGTCGTGCATGCTCATCTCTCCTCCGATCGTCGTGGCGATCGAGGGAGGGGCGACGTGCCGTCCGGCCGGGTCGCCCCGGGTAGGCTGCACACGTGGCCGGGGCTCCGATCCCGGTCGCCACGGCCGGGGGCGTTGGCGCGCCGCCCGGCCAATGAGTTTGGGTGTCGTCCCACCCTACCCCTCCCCTCCGGACTCCCGCCACCAGCCCGGCCGTAGCGGAGCCCGCTCCCGGCTCCGGGCTGGCTTCCGAGGGCCGCCACAGCAGGGCTTCTCGCGCGCCCTTGGCGGCGGCGCCATCGGCGCTGCCCGCTCCTGCTTGCGACGGTGCTCGTATGCGTCGAGGTCGTCCAGCCGCACGACGAGGCGCCGGCCGACGAGGAAGGCGCCAGCCTCGTCCATGATGCGACGCGCGACCCGGCGGTCTCTGAGGCCGTAGCGGCGCATGACCGCCTCGACGTCGAGGACGACGGGGAGCTCCTTCGGGGCGCTCACGAGCCCGCCTCGGTCCACCCCGGCGCAAGCCTCCAGAGCTGCCGGCGCTGCCAGTAGCCCGTGCCCCAGGAGACCTCGCCGCACCGGTCGAAGGGCCCGGCACCGTAGCGGGCCGACGCTCCGTTGAGGACCGTGCGGACGATGCGGGGGTTCGCGTCGATCGCCGCCGCGAGATCGGCCACCGTGGTGACCTGTGAGCCCGTCCGTCGGAGGTGGTCGATGGCGCGCTCGGCGATCGCGTCGAGAATCGGAGAGGTGTACGCGCCACGACTCATGCCGCACCGCCGATCGGGCGGCCCTCGGGATCGTCAGGGTCCTGCCGACGCTGCGCCGGCTCGATGCCGATGAGCAGTCCCGGTTCGGAGTGGAGAACCTGTTCAGCGGCTCCATTGGCGCCATAGGTGCTCATCCCATTTCGATGAGCACCTACGGTCGACGCCCCGGGTACCTTGTTCACGAGATCTCCTTGCCCAGGGCCATTCTCGCTTAGGTGCTCATCCGGATCGCCGCAGTAGGTGTCCATCCCAGGCGAGCACCTATGCGAGCCGTCGTCGACGACACCGGGGAGACGCCACATCCAGACGCCCCCCGGGCCGAAGCCGTCCCGGAAGATGGTCTCGGCGTCGCGAGTGATCCCCACTCGCTCCCTGGCTCGTCGGATCGTCGAGGCGCTGAACCCCTGGCCGCGCAGGTCCGTCTCGGCTTCCTTCGCCGAGCGTGGCCCGTCGGCGAGCAGCTCGCGGATCGCGGTTGCGCAGTCCTTCGCCTCACCGCCGCCCGCTTCGTCGTCCGCCCGGTGGAGCAGGTCGCGAATCCGGCGTTCGTCGCTACCTAGCCAGTCGATCCTCGAGGTCTCGATCACCCGCCCGCCGCCACCGTCGATCTGCGCGCCGACGATCCGGTAGGCCGTGCTCGCCTTCTCGACCTCGGGAAGCAGGTTCGCCTTCACCACGCCGAGGAGCCGCCGCTCGCCGGTCTCGTCGTCGTCGTCGCGGACGACGGCGAGCACCGCCCGGGCAACGGCGCCGATCGCGACGCTGCCCCCTCCGCGCTCGATAGCCTTTCCGGCACCCTTGCGATGGTGGCGGTTCACGATCGCCACAGCCCCGGTCCTCTCGGCCAGCGAGGCGAAGGGGTGCAGGAGACGCCGGGTGTCCGGGTCGCGGTTGGTCCCGGAGCCCGCAGGCATCGCCGCCATCAGCGCATCGACCACGATCAGCCGCGCGCGCCGCGCCGCAACGAAGGCTTCGAGCGCCGCCAGGTCGTGCTCGAGCTCGAAGCCCCTCAGGTAGCCATCAGGTCCAGGCGTGCCCCGCCAGACGTGGACGCGGGCGAGGTCGGCGCCGGCCGCGGTCAGCCTCGGGACGATCGTGTCGGCGACTCCATCTTCGGCCGCCGCCAGGATCACGACGTCCCCAGGCCCCTCGGGCGCGTCGGTGCCATCAGGCATCGAGTGCCCCCTGGAGACACGAGCCGCGAGATCGAGGAGGATCGTCGACTTCCCGACGTCCGGCTCCCCCTCCAGCACCGTGAGCTTCCCGAGAGCGAGCCGTCCGCGCCACCACCAGCGCACCGCGTCGGGCTGGACGTCTGCCGCGGTGACGATCTCCGGGCGGGCGGACCCGGCGCTGCCGGGCCCAACCATCTGCGCCACGATCGCGGCGAGCGCCTCCGCAGAGGCGCCGCTCGAGACCGCGTGGCCCAAGGAGGCGCGCAGTCCGAGATCCCGTGCCTCCTGTACGTAGGCCGTGAGGCTCGTCTGCGAGACCGGGACGTCCATCAGGTCGGCGATGTAGTCGCCGCCGGCCACTTCGAGGGCCTCGTCGAGGACGCGGATCGCCGTCCAGTCGATCGCGAGGCCAGCCCGCCGCCGACGGGCCATGAGGTCGAACAGCCTCCGCGCGGGCCCGGGCGCAACCGCTTCCTTCGGGACCTCGTCGAACCTCTCGGGGCGCTCGAGGAGGGCGGCGACGACCCCGCGGCTCAAGTGGTTCCACCGGTCGGCACTCATCGCGGTCCCCCGATCAGGGAGCAGGCCCGTCGCGCCGCTTGGGCGCCGGCTGCCGCGCGGGCAGCGCCCAGAGGGTCGCCGGCACGCTCGCGCCTATCGCTCACCCGCTCCAGCCGCTCGGCCTCAGCCTCCAGGTCCCGGACGGCGAGTTGGCGGGGACTCATCGGCCGTCGCTCGTGGCCGATCACGATGCGCCCCCTGACCTCGAGGCCAGAAGGGAGCGGATGCCGCGACGATGGAGCGCATCACCCGGGCGGCGCGGCCGCGCTCCGGGCGGAGGCGGATCCCCTGGGGCGGGGTCGCTGCCGCTGCTGGCGCCGTTGCTCCGCGAGCTGGCGCCGCGGCGGCGCGCTCCGGTGCGGCAGCTCGGCCCGCCGGCCCCGCGGCGACCGGTCGTCTCCCGGCGGCGGGCCAAGCCGCGGTGCTGACCTCGGACTGCAACCACCCGGGCAACCTGGCTTGTAGCAACTAGCCGCCTGGCCGAGCGCTGCCGCTTCGCCCCTCGCTTCGCCCGTCGCTTGAGCGAGCGATGCCGATTGATGTTCAGGTCGATGGCCCCCAACGACGCGATCCTGCTGACGCTCCGCAGCACGTCGTCGAGATCGCCGGTGAGAAAGCCGCATTCCGGCCGCTCCACGCCTGCACCTCCGAACGTAGGGGTGAGGTCGGGCTGGTGAGCGCCCGACGGGCGCGACTATCGCACACACGTTCGGATGCATCGCGTTCTGGAGGAGGCAGCGCCGGACGAGGGAGCCCCTACTGCTCACCTCGTCCGGCGCTGCTTCCAGCCTGGCAGGCACCACCCCGCCGGCCCGGGTCGGATCCCCGTCCGGGCTAGCCTAGCGGCCGTTCCGGGCGACCTCCCCGGGGCTCAGCGCAGAACGCCCGCTACACCTCGTAGAGGGAAGCCCTCCGCGAGCTCGTCCCAGAAGCGAAGTCTGCGGTGCGTCGATGGTCCCGCACGAGCACCTTCGCTCGGCCGTAGCGCCACGCTAGGCGCCCTGTCGCGGCCATCGCTGGGGGCGCCGTGGCCCGGGCGACCTACGCGAGCGCAGGGGCGTCACGCGCCCGGACGTGGCGCCGAGTAGCCCGCCCGTCGGTCGGCGTCGCGCCGAGGCCGCCCCCGATCCTCGAGGTCTCGATCACCCAGGCTCGGCGACGCCCAAGTGGGCCCACCTGGAGATCCGGGTCTCGGGATAGGCTCGGGTACGTGTGGTGGCCTGAATCGATCGAGGAGCTCCGGGCGGCGTACGCCGCCGGCGACCTCATCGAGTCTCAGTCGCTCGAATTTAAGCGCGAGCTACCCGGGCAGAGGCGGTCGGTCGACCTCGCTATCGACATCTGCGCAATGTCGCCCGAGGGCGGCGTAGTGATCTACGGCGTCAGCGACGACGACGGGCGGGCGGACGAGTTGCGACCCTTCTTGCTCACCGACCAGAGGGACCGCGTGTACCGCATCGTCCGCTCGGGCGTCTCGGAGGCGCCGGATCTCGTGGTGCACGAGCTGGTGGACGACGAGACGGAGCGCGCAGATGGGGGCCGCTGCGGTTTCCTCGTCGTCGTGGTGCCTGCGTCGGCGCGTGCGCCGCACATGGTCACGGTGAGGGGCGAGAGCCGGTACTACGGTCGCAACGGAACCGAGAATGTCCCGCTCGGCGAGGGGGAAGTCGCCCGCCTGTATGGGCGGCGGGAGCGCGTGGCCGTGGATCTGAACGAGCGGCTCGACGCCGTGATTGCCGAGTCCTCGATGGCGCATTACGGAGTCTTCGCCCGGCTCTACTTCTACGCGGCGCCGGCACTGTCGGACGATGGGCTCTTGGAGCGCGCGCGGGCGGCGGTCGCAACGGTGGGTCGCGAGCGGTTCCCCGCCATCCTCTCCGAGCACTTGGCGAGGGCGCAGGCAGCGGCCCCGAGCCGGGGTTACGCGCCGAAGACGGACCACCTCGGCGGCTGGGTGTCAACGGCCGGCGGCTACTGCGTCTCCACGGCTGCGGATCACGGCCCGGACCTCTCGACGACCGACGCCGACGAGGCGCTGAAGATCGAGGTTCACCTGGACGGGACCGTAGTGATCGAGTGCGGCCGCGCTGCCTATGGCGACCCGAGCACAGGCGGCCGGCTGTACGTGTTCGAGCAGCTGATCGCGGGGCTCGTGGTGCAGGGACTGGCGTTCGCGGGTGCGCTGTACGACTCAGCGCGCTACGTGGGCGCCGTCGACTCCGGCGTGGCCGTGGCCGGCATCAAGCACGCGGTCTCGCTCGAGCGTTTCGGCCCGGGCGTTCACAGCCTCCGAGGCGCGACGCCATACAACCGCGACGAGTACCGGCGAACGCACCGCGGCTCGGCGATCGGACTCGCCGACGACCCGAGGGCGCCGGCCGCGGTGCTCGTCAACCCACTGCTGCGGGCGCTCATCGGCGACGGGCATGAGGAGGTGGTTGACCGATTTCGGCCGTAAGGTCGGGCCGGAGATCTTCAACCGGCGGCGCGATAGCTGCCAGCTCGCGCTCCCGCGTGATGGCGACGGACCGGACCGTCGAGGCGTACCAGCGGGCGCCGCCCTGGGGCGTCGGCGTTCCCCGGTCGTTCAGCTCCCCGGCGATTGACGCGAGCGAGCGACCCTCGGCGCGCCACCCCATGACCTCATCGGCGAGAGCTGCGGGCGCCGCTGGCCGACCACGCGGGACACCGCGACGCCGAAGCGCCTGGTGCTTGTCCACCTGCCGCTCGGAGATCCGCCGCCACTCGAACCGGGCCGCCATCGCAAGAGCCGCGGCAACCATCTCCCCAGCGGCCGTCGTGGTGTCGAGACCCGCGTCAAGGGCGACGAGGCGCCACCCCTCCCGCTGCGCACGCTCGACGAGGGTGCAGACGTCGGCCGACGAGCGGCCGAGGCGGTCGATCTTCGCCACGATCAGCCCGCCGGCACGGCCCGCCGCGATCTCGGCCAGCGCGGCTTGGAGGCCCGGCCGGCGCGCCATCGAGGCCCCGGACTTCCCCGCGTCCTCAAACCAACCGGCGATCGTGAGGCCCTGCGCCGCCGCCGCCCGCTCGAGGGCGTCGCGCTGAGCCTCCATCCCGACGCCCGAGGCAGCCTGCGCCGTGGTCGAGACGCGGGAGTAGGCGACGAGCGGAAGGTCGGATGCGCTGCGCTTCATGCCCTCACTATACAGCAGTCGTGACTGCTGTATGCTGCCAGTGACGAACCCCGGTGAAAGATCCCCTTGGGAGACGACGATGGTCGGTGTGCAGGACGACGCTCAGAGAACGACTCCGCGGCTCATCGACCGCGCCGGCCTACGGGCCGAGCTCGGCGTCAGCGCGGCGACGGCCGATCGGATCTTCCGGCTCCTGCCGACGGTCAAGATCCCGGGCGTCCGCCGCGAGTGGATCGAGCGCTCCGACCTCGACGCCGCCCTCGAGCGTTGGCGCACGGTCGACAAGTGAGCGCTGCGGATGAGGACGACCGTCGCGAACTGATCGAGGCGTTGATGCGGGAGCAGTTGACCGACGCGCTCGGGGCCATCGCCATCAGCGACCTATGCGACCGGGTGCTGGAATCCCTATCCGCTCTCGATCAGGAGCTGAGCGAGAAGGACGCCGCCGCGGTCTACACCGCGGTGATCGCGGCCTACCAGCGAGGGAGGGGCGACAGCGTCGCCGTTCTCGCAGGCTGGATGCAGGGCCTCCTCGCCGACGCCGGGGTCGATCTGGAGGTCGAGATCACCCCGCAAGGTCTCGCCCTGAAGCCGCCCTCCGAGTAGCCCGGACTCGGCGGCGTCAGCGTCGGGCGCGCTGCGCGGTCCGCCGCGACATCTCCCTCGCGATCGCGGCGCCGATGGCCTGCGCGTCGGCTCCGGGAGCGCTGACCACGATGCTCTCGATAACGAGCGGGGGAGGAGTGCGAAGGAAGTTCGCGTTCATCGACTTGAGCTCGCGGAGCGTCTGCTTGTGCTCGGTCGCCCGCGCCTCGAGCTGCCGCTGCTCGGAGGCGACGATCCGCCGACCACCCGCGCTCGACTCGGTCTCGAAGGTCTGGCGCAGCCGCGCGAGCTGCGCGTTCTGCGTCTGCCGCGTCCGCTCGAACTCGGACGAGAACGCCTGCCGGAGCTGATTCCGCGCCGTCACGGCCTCCTGCAGCGCGACGTTCGAGGGGTCCTCCAGGCCCGGGACGAAGCCCGCCGGGAGCCGCGGGGCGCGGGCGTTGATCCCCGCCTGCCCGCGGACCTGACCGACGGTCGCGTTGAACGAGTCGACGAACGCCTGCCCGAGCTGCCCGCCGATCGCCGCAAGGTTGACCCCGTTCGCGGCGAGCGTCGCGTTGACGCCAGCGTTGAAGTCGGCGAGCGAGATCCGCTGCTCGTTCAGGTTCGAGACGAGGTCGGCGAGCTGCTGCGAGAGCGCCTCGCGCCGGGCCTGCGTCTCGGCCTGAGCCGCCGCCTCCTGCGCCGAGAGCCGCTGCTCGTCCTGCTGGGCGAGGAACGACTCCAGCTCGAGGCGGGCCGAGCGGGCGGGGTCCTCGGCGGCGAGCCGGAGCTCTTCGAGGCGCTGCCGCTCGCGCTCGCGGGCGAGCGGCGACATGCGGGCGTCCTGCTCGGGCGTGCGGCGCGCGACCGCGGCCTGCGCCGCCTCGTAGCGCCTCCGGGCCTGATCGCCCCCGGCCTCCGCGAGAGAGACGGCGTTGCGGAGCCGGCGCTCCTCGTCGGCCGCCCGCGCCGCGTCGAGCGCGCCCGTGCGCGCCGAGAGGGCCGCACGCTCGGGGGAGAAGGACCGGGCGCCGGCGTCGATCGCCCGGCCGGCGAGGTCCGCGAGTTGCCCTCCGAAGCCCTCCAGGTTCGATCGCGCGGCGACGATCGAGTCGCGGAGGGCTGCGCTCACGGCCGACGAGATGGTGGCGCGGAATCCCCCGCCCTGGATACGGAAGCCCTCCGCCGTGGCGCCGACGATCCGCGCCCCCTGGGTCCGCGCGTTGCGGACACCGGCCTGGCCTGCGGCGGCGATCGACGCAGCGACGAGTCGCACCGCCCCCGAGCTGGTCCGAGACTGCTCCGCCGCCATCCCGGCCTGGAGTCCTCGACCGAGGTTGCGGCCGGTCTCGCGCGTCTTGCGCGACGGCGATCCTTCGTCCGCGCCTCGGGCGCTGCGGGCCCCTTCGGCGCCGGCTGCACCGAGACGTGCCCCTGCAGCGAAGGCCGCCGGGATCTGCGCGTCGATGCCCTGCACCAGCCCGACCCCGAGGTTCGTTCCAGCAGCTGCCCACGCCTCGGCGGTGGTCGTGACGCCCTCGACCCCCGCCTCGCCCGTCTCGGTCCCAGCCCGCTGGACGTCGCCCTTCTTGGATCGGGCACCCTGGGCTGTCCCCTCCGCGGTCGCCTGCCCACCGTTGCGGCCAGCCTGCCGGAGCTGACCCACGAGCTTCTCCAGCGTCGCCACGCGCTCACGGGCAGCGGCGCGCTCCTCGTTGGTTGCGCTCTTGCTCGACGCGATGGCACGGTTCGCCGTGAGGGCGCGCTGCGCCGTCGCTGCCGCCGCCGTCCTCTGCGCCGTCGCGGCCCTGGCGGACTCCTGCGCCTCGGCGCGAAGCTGGGCTGCGTAGCGCTTGCCGGCATTGGTGGATACGTCGACGTTGGCGGCCGCCCGCCGCGATACCGCCGCGCTCTCGGCCAGGCGCCGGGACTGCTGCGCCTGAGCGCCCGCCTGCTCCTTGACCGCCGCCGAGTACCGCACCGCGGCCTCGCGGGAGAACCGCAGCGCGACGCCGAAGGTCTGCGCGCTGGCACCGCTCTCCCGGACCTTGGCAGCCGCCTGCGCCGTCGCCGTCGCCGCCTCACGCTGAACCCGATTCGACTCGCCGATCGCGGTGCGGACCGTCTGCGCGCTCGACCGGCGGGCGTCGTTGAGCTGCTGCTCGGCGAGCCGCAGGCGCTGCGTCGCCGCGGCGAGGGCGTCGCGCTTGGCGGCCTCGCCCCCGAAGTCGGACGCGGGAGCGGCCTCGACGCGGTCGCGCTCCTGTCGGGCGGTCCCGACCGCCTCGCGGGCGGCGTCGACGTTGACCCGGCCCTGCGTGATGCTCGTCGCGGCCGCGCGCTGGCGCTCGAGCGCCTCCGCCGCCGCATTCGCCGCCGTCGCCTGCGCGATGAGCGCGTCGTTGAACCGCCGGGCCTGCCCCTCGGCGAAGCTCTCGCGGTTGCCGAGCAGGAACGCGCCCGCGGCGAGAGCCGAGACGCCGACGACCGCGGCGGTGACCGGCCCGCCCGAGAGGGCGACCAGGCCGGCGCCGGCGGCGCGGGAGAAGGTCGCGAGGCGCCCCATCGCGGTCGCGCCCGCAGTCGCGGCCGTCGCGGCGCGCGCGGTCGAGGGGCCGACCAGGCCGACCGCCGTAACCGTCTGCGCGAGCGCCGCGCGCTGGCCGACCGCCGCCGCAGTGCTCGCGGCCTGCGCCGTGCGGAAGGCGGCGATCCGGCCGGTCGCGAAGGTCGCCCCCCGGCCGAGGGCCGAGTAGGCGGCGGCGGTGAGCAAGAGCCCGGGCCCGAGGGGCGAGGACGCGACGGCACCGACCGTGGACGCGAGGGTCTGGACCGCCGGGGCGGCGGCGGCGCTCGCGTCCCTCACGGCGCCCATGACGTCGACCGCGGTGGTGCCGAAGGTCTCGAGCGTCGCGATCGTCTGCGGGTCGGTGAGCGCGTCCGCGATGCCGTCCGCGATGCCCTGGACGCCGCGCCGGAAGCCCGGCCGGGCCGAGAGGTCGTTGAGGCCGTCCTCGATCCCGTCCGCGACCCGGGCGACCGCGGGCGCCGCCGCGTCGCCGAGGACGAGGCCGAAGTTGCGGACCGCGTTCCCGGCTCGCTGGAACGACCGCGCGGCCGAGCGCTCGATCTGCGCGAGCGCCCTCTCGGTGACGCCCGCCGCGTTCGCCTGGTTGTCGAGCTCCTCGGTGAAGAGCGCCGACCCCTTGCCCGTGAGGGTGAGGATCGCGTTGAGGCCCTCGACCGATCCGACGAGGCGCTGGAGGCGCGAGGACGATCCGCCAGCCGCGTCGCGGACGAGCTGGAGCGTGCGTTGGAGGCCGAGCGCCTTGAGCGCGGCCTGCCCCGACTCGAAGCCCGCGTCGCGGAAGACGGGCGCGAGGAGCTTCTCGGCGCGGACCGACGGGGCGACGAGGCTCTGGATCGCCTGCCGGAGCTGCGTCGTCGCGACGCTGCCCGGGACGCCGCCGGCCGTGAGGGTCGCGATCGCCGCCCCGACCTCCTCGAGCGAGACCCCCGCCTCGGCCGCGATCGGCGCGACGTTGAAGAGCGAGGACGCGAGCTCGTCGAAGCGCACCTTCCCGGCGTTGACCGTCTGGAAGAACGAGTCGCTGATCTCCTGCGCGGTCCCGGCCTCGTCGCCGTAGGCGTTCATGACCGTGGTGATGCCGTCGACCGCCGTCTCGAGGTCGGTCACGCCGGCGATCGAGGCCCGGGTCGCGACGCGGAGGAAGTCGACGACGTTCCCGCGCGGGACGCCCGCGCCGAGCGCCTCGTAGAGCCCGGTGCTCAACTCCTCCTGCGCGATCCCGAGCTCGCGCGAGAGGGTCCGCACGTCAGCGGAGAACCGGCGGAAGGTCCGCTCGCCCGCGGCGCCGGTCTCGCCGAGCAGGCCGACGGACTCGCGCAGGCTCTTCTGGAGCTGCCCCGCGTCGCCGATCAGGTCCGAGACGACGCGCACGGCGCCGCCGGCGAGGAGCGCCCCGCCGGCGACGGTCGCCGCCGTGCGGAACGCTCCCCCGACCTGCCGCCGCACCGACGCCTCGAACCCGGAGGTCTGAGGCGTGATGCGGACCTGCGCCTCGCCGATGACGTTCGAGCTCAACCGCGCTTCCGGGACGGCCACTGCTTCGCCTCCGCCTCAAGCGCCGCCGCGTAGCCCGTCAGGAAGCCCTGAATCGACGCAGGCTTCGGCAGCAGCTCGGCGATGCGCCGCAGAGTCGCTGCGGCCGCGGCTCGGTCCGGATCAGCCCGACGGGACATAGGGCGATGCTAAGGAGTCTGGGGACCCCTCCAGCGCCGTCATGCTTCGCTCGGAGGTGGGAGGAACCCGTCTAGCGCGCGGGTGGGAGCTGGGAGAGGGCCGTATCGATCCGGGCGGCGATCTCGGGCCGGCAGTCGTACAGGCCGAGCGCGTCGTCGGCCATTGCCGCCCGGAGGGTCAAGCCTGGCTCGTACTGCGCGTCCGGCTTGACCCTCAGCACCTTGATCGCCTTGTTCGCCGCACCGCCGAGGCCGGGGTCGAGTCTGTCGCGCGCGTCGGAATAGCCCGTCGCGCTCTCCTCGAGTTCGGCGGTGGCGCACTTCGATCGGTCGAGGGCGGCCCGGCCGAAGTAGCTCGACAGGGTGACCCGCTCGTCCGCGGTCAAGTCGTCAGATCCGTCCGAGCCCCCACAAGCGCCCGCCAGCAGCGCGGCCGAGAGTAGAAGGGTCACCGTCACGAGTCGGCGCATGTGGGGAACGTATCGGGACGGGGGGCGCTCAACGCCGGGGCATCCACCAGCGGCAGGGCCAATGGCGACGCTCCCAGGACATCACGCTTGTTGACGCTCGGCGGCACGCCCGGCGCGACCGTGGTCGACAGACGCAGCGATGGCTCGCAGCGCTGCAGCGGCCCACGGGTCGATCCGAAGCACCTCAATCAGCGCCTCGGCCACCTCTCCCCGGGGGGCGCGGTGGCCCTGCTCGAGAAACCACAGGAAACCCTGCGAGATGCCGATTATCTGGGCAGCCTCCCTCTGGCTTAGGCCGCGCGCTCGTCGGCGCCGCCGCAGCTCGGCACCGAGAGCGGCGCCGATTCGGTGTCGCTCGATCGCGACCTCCATGGGCCTGGGGTCCAGCGCGACCTCCAAGGGTGTCCTTCGCGCGGTCATGGCGGTGGCGACCCCGGCGAGCGACCACCCTGAGGTCGACCACGATCGACTGACTTCCATGGGGATGCCGGTTTCGGGGTGACTTCCAAGACGATGTCGGGGGGCCCAGAGGATGAAGCCTCTGTCTCCAGGGCAGGGTTCCCGACGTAGAAGCGGCGCCCGGGCGCCAGCCGACGCTCGCTCGCCTTCGGTGGACGGCTGAGTCTGCGGGCTTCACGATCCATGCGCCGACGCTCCACCTCGCCGGCGACAGCCAGCAGCGCGGCCTCGCCGTCGGACGTCAGGTCGAGAGCCCGTGCGAGGCGCTCGGCCAGCTTGAGCGAGGGAGCAGCGGAGCCGCGCTCGAGGTTGCTGATGTGCCCTGCGGACGCGCCTACGCGGTCCTCGACTTGCGCCAGCGTCAGCCCCTGTGACTCACGAGCATGGCGTAGCTCGCCGCCGAGCATCGGGCCGAGCCGCATGCGCGCGTTGAGCCCATCGGGGGGCTCGGGGACCTCGAAGCCGTGCACGACCCAGGGGCCCGCCGACTCGGCCGGCGGCGTGGCGGCCTCGACCGACCTTGGCGGCTGCTCTCCTCGTCGCCGACGGAGCACCCGGTCGAGCCACCCCCGCAACGTGTCCCGCAACGTCCAGGGGCCGGATCTGCCGCCCCGCAACGCACCGAGACGCCCTCGTGGGTGGTCGACCGATGACGCCGTTTCCTGCGAGATCGCACTCCCCATCGCCGATCCCGCGACGCGCCCGGCAGGATTCGAACCTGCGACCGGCGGATTAGAAGTCCGCTGCTCTATCCGGCTGAGCTACGGGCGCCCGGGCGGGGACGGTAGCGCGCCCGGCGCGGCCGCGCGGCCCCCGACGCGCCGCGGCCCCCGCCTCGGATGTCGAGGCGGGGGCCGCGGGGTGCTGCGGGTGATGCGAGCGGTCTAGCTGAGGTACTTGCTCGCGTCGATCCCGTGCTCCTCCATGAGCTTGGTGAACGTCTCGCGCATCTCCTCGGGGTAGTCCGGCAGGCCACCCTGCGCGAGGACCTCCTCGGCGCGCGCCTTGATGTTCGGCCCGAAGTCCCAGTCGTCGTCGTTGATCAGACGGCGGACTTCCTTCTCCGGCCAGGACACCACGCCGGGCTCACGGGAGAACTTGGCCGCGAGGGCCTCGATCTCGTCCATGCGGCCCGAGGTCGGCGACTGCTCCTGGATCATGCCCTTGGCCTTGAGGGCCTCCTTGAGGTCCTCGTCCATGTGGTACGGCGTGCCGTGGGCGTCCTTGTGGAACAGCTTCTCGAACTTGAGACGGGGCCGCTGGCCGCCGGCCTTGGCGTCCTCGAGCGGGTAGCCGACCGCGTGGCCCCACGTGAGCTTGTAGTGGGGCGGAAGGCCGAAGGCCTTCTCGATGCCGCCCGGCTTGCGGCCGAAGGCGATGAGGATCGAGCCGATGTCGAGCGAGGTCGCCGTCAGGATCGACTGGCACACCGCGAGACCGGTCTCGAAGCGCAGGAGGTTCTCGGTGCGCTCGGTCGGGAAGCTCATGAGACGCGGGACGGTCTGCGTCATCGTGAACTCGTAGTTCCAGCCGTGGTACTTGGTGAGCGCGCCGGAGAGGGCGAGCGTCGAGAGGCCGTCGTTGGCGCGGCCGTACCAGGCGTTCAGGTTCGTCAGCCAGAAGATCAGGTGCGAGCTCTGGTTGATGATCTGGACGTTGAAGCCGGAGACGCACTCCTCGATCTCGTCCCAGAGATCACAGGTCTCGCGGTCGACGACGATCGCCTCGGTCGCGTTGATGTTCCCCTGGCAGGAGGCGAGCCGCCCGGCCTGGAGCATCGTCTGGATCTTCCAGTCCTCGACCTTCTTGTCCGGGTCGTAGTACCGGATGCTCCGACGGTCCCCGACCGTCTGAAGAAAGCTCTTGTCGGGGATATCGGCTGCGCTTACGGACATTTGCCCCCCCTGGGGTCGGACGTCGTGTGACTTGCAGCGGGTTGCACACGGGACCCGCCGCGTCGGCAATCTACAGGCCTTCGCGGGTTCGTGGCGACAGTTGCGAACGTCATCGGTCGCCCGCGTCCCGCCGTGCGAGAACAGCCACCGTGCGGAGCCCCGGCGAGGCGGGCGGTGCTCCGGTAGGCTCCCGCGCCATGCCAAAACTTCTCTTCGCAACAGTTCCCACGGACGAGGTCCTCACCAAGGAGGGGAAGGTCCGCTTCCCCGGCACCGAGGCCGCCGTCAGCAAGCTCACCGAGGCCGGCTGGGAGGTCGAGGTCATCGACCCGACGTGGCCCAAGCCCCTCGAGGCCGCCAAGAGCGGTGGCTTCGACGCCATCCTCGTGTCGACCTACAAGGCGACCCCGCGCTCGCGGGACGCCGCCTCGATGCTCGCCCGGATGCAGGACCTGCCGGTCTACACCGTCGGCGTCCTCCAGAAGGACGAGGCGTTCCGCACCATGGCCCCCACGGTCGGCGTGCTGAAGAACATCGGGGAGCTCCCCCAGCCGTAGGAGCCCCTCCGGCGCGCTCAGGCGTCGTCGGACAGATAGGCGATCGTCGCGCCCTCCCCGCCCTGCTCGGGCGGGGCGGGCTCGGCGCGCGCCACGAGCGGGTGCCGCCGCAGCTCCTCGCGCACCACGGTGCGCAGGGCCCCGGTGCCGTGCCCGTGGATCACCCGCACCTGCGGGAGCCCCGCCATGGCGGCGGCGTCCATCCGCTCCCGCACCTCGCCACGGGCCTCCTCGGCCCGGCGCCCGCGCACGTCGACCTCGAGGGTCGCCGAGGGCGCCGACACCACGGCCACGGGCGGCGGCGGCTCCTGCATCTCGGCGCGCCGCGCGGCGGCGCGGTCGAGCACCAGGCGCTCCAGCGGGATCCGCATCCTCGCCGCGCCGCCCTGCACCTCGGCGCGGCCGCCCTCGATGCTCAGGATGCGCCCGCGGACACCCATCAGGGGGTCGTGGACGTGATCGCCCACCTCCACGGGACGCGCGTCCGCAGGGGCGGCCGGGGGCGGCGCCGCGGCGCGGGCCACGCCCTCGCGGGCCCGGGCGGCGGCCCGCGAGGCGCGCTCCAGACTGCGGTCGCGCTCGCGCGCGCGGTCCGAGGCGGGAGCGGCCGCCTCCGCCGCCCGCGCGGCCTCCGACCGGCGGGCGTCGGCGATGGCCCTCCGCAGGGTGGCCAGCTCGCGCCCGAGCCCCGCCAGCTCGGCCTCCGCGCGCTCGCGGGCGCGCGTGCGCTCCGCCTCCGCGCCCGCGCGGACCCGCTCCACCTGGCGCGCGAGCTCCGCCTCCCGGGCCCGCGCCGCGCGCTCGGCCTCCTCGGCCCGCTCCCGTGCCCCACGCGCGGCCTCCAGCTCCTCGTCGGCCGCGGCCCGGGCCGCGCCGGCCTCGGCCAGGAGGGCCTCCAGCGCCCGCCGCTCCGGCGGTCCGGCCCGCCGCGCGGCCTCGACGACCTCGGGGTCGAGCCCGAGGCCCTCGGCGATGCCGAGGGCGTGCGAGGCGCCCGGCTCGCCGAGGTTGAGCGTGTAGAGCGGGCGCAGCGTGCGCAGGTCGACCCCGACCGAGGCGTTGGCCGCCCGCGGGGCCCCGCTCGCCCATGCCTTCACCTCGCCGTGGTGGGTGGTCGCGAGCACGAGGGCGCCCTGGTCGACGAGCCGCGCCACCACCGCCTGCGCCAGGCGCGCCCCCTCGTCGGGGTCGGTGCCCGCGGCGGGCTCGTCGAGCAGGACGAGCGACCGCGGGCCGGCGGCGTCCATGATCGCGATCAGGCGGCGCACGTGGGCCGAGAAGGTGGAGAGGCTCTCGGCGATCGACTGGTCGTCGCCGATGTCCGCCAGCACCCTGTCGAAGACGGGCAGGCGCGCACGCTCGGCGGGGACCCGCAGGCCGCACTGGTGCAGCATCGCGAGCAGGCCGAGGGTCTTGAGCGCCACCGTCTTGCCGCCGGTGTTCGGGCCCGAGACCACCAGCGCCCGCACCCCCTCGAGCGGCAGGTCGATGGGCACGGCGGTGGCCGGGTCGAGCAACGGGTGCCGCGCGGCGCGCAGATCCACCTCGCCCGCCGGCTCGACCGGACAGCCGTTCCACCGCTCCGATAACGCCGCGGACGCGAGCGCGAGATCCAGGCGCGCGAGCGCCTCGGTGAGGTGGTCCAGGGTCGCGCGCTCCTCCCCCACCGCGCCGGAGAGCATCCGCAGGATGCGCTCCTCCTCCTCGGCCTCGCGCGCGGCCAGCTCCCGCGTGAGGTTGTTGGCCTCCACGAGCGCGATGGGCTCCACGAAGATCGTCTCGCCCGAGCCGGAGCTGTCGTGGACGATGCCGGGCACGGCCGAGCGGGAGGACGCCTTGACCGCCAGCACGGGCCGGCCGCCGCGGACGGTGGTGAACGACTCCTGGAGGTGGCTGCGCAGGCGGACGGCGAGGTCGCGCAGCAGGTCGGCCGCCGCGCGGCGGGCCCCCGCCAGGCGCCGCCGCACCGATGCGAGCTCGGCCGAGGCCGAGTCGAGCAGCCCCCCGCGCGGGTCGATCGCGCGCTCCAGGGCCGCCGCGATGCGGGCGGCCGCAGCACGGTCGGGGAGCTCGACGATCTCCACGAGGGCGGGGGCGTCCTCCCGCGCCTCGCCCAGGGCGTCGCGCAGCTCCTCCCACACACGCACCGTGACCAGCACCTCGAGCAGCGCCGGGGCGTCGAGGACGGCGTCGCGCGCCGCCTCGGCCACCGCCGCCCGGATGTCGTGGGCACCCCCCGGCCCCGACACGCCGAGCGCGCGCAGGCGCACCCCCTCCTCGGTCAGCGCCGCCCGGGCCGCGACCTCGTGGGCGTCCGGCGAGGGCGCGAGGCCGAGGGCCAGGTCGCGGCCGCCGGCGAACGCGGTCAGGCCCGCGAGGCGCTCCCGTACGGCGGGCAGCTCCAGGAGGTCGGCGCTGCGCGGGTCCATCGGCCGGACTCTAGTGCCCCGGGGACGCTAGGGCTCGGGGGCGGGCTCCTGCATCAGCGGCGGCGGGGTGGTGCCGTGGCGGGCCGCCCACCACTCCTGGATGAGCACCTGGGTGATGCCCGCCACGGGGATGGCCATCAGGGCGCCGATCACCCCGAGGAGGGTGGCGCCGATCAGCACCGCGAGGATGATCCAGAGGGCGTTGAGCTGCACCGTGAAGCGGTGGATCACGGGCTGGAAGACGTTGTTCTCGATCTGCTGGTAGACGATCAGGAACACGATCGCGGCGACGCCGATGGGCCACCCCTGGAAGAAGGCGACGATGATGTACGGCACGCCGCCGATCGTCGCCCCCACCAGGGGCACGAGCGACGCGAGCCCCGCCCAGAACGCCAGCAGCAGGGCGAAGGGCACGTCCACAATGGTCAGGAATATCCACACGGCGACGCCGCCCGTCAGGGCGACCAGGAAGATCCCGACCACGTAGCCGGAGATGACCCGGTAGATGCGGTCCGAGACCCGCTGCAGCCTCTCCTTGCGCTCACCCTCCTGCTGGGCCATCACCCAGGCGTGCGCCCGCGGCCCGTAGAGGGCGATCAGGAACGCGATCACGCTGATCGAGATCAGGGCGAAGAGGCCGTTCAGCACCCGCGTGCCGATCTCGACCGCCGTGTCCGGCCCCGCGACCCCCTCGAGCGCCGAGGTCGCCTCCTCCTCGACCCGGTCGAGCACGTCGTACTCGCGGTCGAGGCGCTGGACCAGCTCCGACTCGGAGAGCCGCTCGACGTAGACCGGCACCTCCTCCGCGAGCTGCTGCCCGGCCTCGATCAGCGGCGGCACGAACAGGAGCATCGCCCCCGCGAGCGCGCCGAGCACCCCGAGGTAGACGATGAAGATGGCGGGGGCGCGGCGCATCCTCAGCCGCACCTGCAGGACGGTGACCGCCGGGTTGATCGCGACCGCGAAGAAGGCGCCGATCGCCACCCACACCAGCACGCCCCGCGACAGCCAGACGAACCAGGCGAGGAGGATGACCCCCGCGAGGACCGCGGTGACGCGGAGCACGGCGCGGATCGAGGGTCCGTCGTTGCTCACCCCGAGGGGGTTCGCGGCGCGCGGCGCGACTCCTGGCCCACCGGCGCCGTCGTGTCGGGCGGACCTGCGGACGGCGGGGCCCGCGACCCCGTGCTACCGCTCGTCGACCATCAGCCCGAGCAGCACCCCGAACAGCGCGTGCATCGCGGCCTCCTGGGCGAAGACGCGACGGTCGGTGAGCAGCCGCGGCCATCGGCCGGAGCGCCGGTCCGGGTGGATCCGGTCGAGAAGCGCCATCCCGGGCCACGTCGCCACGGTCTCGGCCGCGGCCCAGGCCAGCCCGGCGCGTGGCCCGCGGGCGCCGGAGAGCGCGAAGACCGCCCCGAAGGCCGCGCCGTTCGCCGCGTGGATGGCGAGCCCGGCCGGCACCCAGCCGCGCTCGGTGGCCATCCGCCCAAGCAGGCGCACGTCCGTGTAGTCGGTCCCGAGGACGCGCGCGGCGAGGGGCTCCACCGCGGCCCACGCGGCGGCGGCGGCGGCACCGGCGGCCGCGCCCCGCAGCGCCGTCCGGGACGCGCTCATCGGGTCGCGCCCGGCGCGGGGAGGGACGCGACCCGCCGGGCCGCGCGCACGCCGCTGTCCCACACGCGGTGGTGCGCGTCGGCGCCGAAGCCGGCGCCCGTGACCGTGTCCCCGGCCACCACCACGGGGTCGCCCGCCGGGTTGAGGGCGTCCTCGTCGAGGGCCCCCTCCGGCACCGCGTAGCGCCAGCGCTTCACCTGGGCCCACGCCGGGTCGCCCCGGGTGCCGAGCGCGGCGGCGAGCGCCGGCAGGGCGAGCGCCAGGGCCTCGGCGTCGGACGCGTCCAGCAGGCGCGCCGAGTCCTCCGGCCCGAGGCGCGCGACCACCGGCTCGACCCCTCCGGCCGCGGCCCGGACCTTCGCACGCTCGCGCCGCACCTCGGCGACGGGACCGTCGCCCGGGCGCAGCGCGACGGGCACGTCGTCGGCGACGCCCGCCACCCCCGCCAGCACCATCACGGCGGGCGCGTAGGCGAGCCCGCGCAGCAGCCGCACCCGCTCGCCGCGGTCGGCACCCCGCTCCAGCAGGTCGGCCGCCTGCGGGGCGGGCGCGGTCACGACCACGGCGTCCGCCACGCCGTGCGTGTTGCCCTGCTCGTCGCCCAGCTCGATCGCGCCGCCAGCGGGGCGCAGGGCGGCGAGCCGGACGCCGAGCCGCACGTCGAGCCCGGCGGCCAGGAGCTTGGGCAGGCGGGTGGCCCCCGAGCCCCAGGCGAGGCCGTCCGGCAGGTCGACGCGGTCGTCGGCGGGCAGCGTGTCGGCGAGCGCCCGCAGCGCCGATCCCGGCGGGGCCGCGACGACCGGGCTGCCGTGGTCGAGCACCGCCCCCTCCGCGCGCCGCGCGGCCAGGCGCCCACCGAGGCCCCGGCTCTTCTCGAAGACGACGACCTCGTGCCCGCCCGCGACCAGCTCGCGGGCGGCGGCGATGCCCGCCAGCCCCGCACCGACCACCGCAACCCTCATCCGCCGACCCCCTGGATCCCCGTCCCCCGCAACCACCGCGAGGTTACCCTGGCCGGGATGGACGACGTCCCCGACCCGACGCTGCGCCGCACCCGCGGCCCCCTCGTGCTGCTCACCGGCGGCAGCGGGTACGTCGGCGGGCGGCTGCTCACGAGGCTGGAGCGCACGGGCCGCCGGCTGCGGTGCCTCAGCCGGCGGCCGGAGCAGCTCGCCGCGCGCGCCGCCGCCGAGACCGAGGTCGTGGAGGGGGACGTGCGCGACCCGGAGTCCCTCGCCCGGGCCATGGAGGGTGTGGACGTCGCCTACTACCTCGTCCACGGGATGGCCGCGCGGGAGGACTACCGGAGCGCCGACCGCGAGGGCGCCGAGACCTTCGCGCGCGCCGCCGCGGAGGCCGGGGTGCGGCGCATCGTCTACCTGGGCGGCCTCGGCCGCGGGCCCGGCCTCTCGCCGCACCTGGCGAGCCGCCAGGAGGTGGGTCGGGCGCTCGCGTCGACCGGCGTCCCCGTGATCGAGCTGCGCGCGGCGATCGTGATCGGGTCGGGAAGCACGTCGTTCGAGATGATCCGGGCGCTGGTGGACCGCCTACCCGTGATGGTCACGCCCCGGTGGGTCGACACGCGCACCCAGCCGATCGCGATCGAGGACGTCCTCTCCTACCTCGTCGAGGCGGCCGACATCGACATGCCGGACGGGGGCGTCGTGGAGATCGGCGGACCCGACCGGGTCTCCTACGGGGAGCTGATGCGCGAGTACGCCCGGCAGCGCGGGCTGCGGCGCGTGATGGTGCCGGTGCCGGTGCTGACGCCGCGGCTGTCCAGCCTGTGGCTCGGCCTGGTGACCCCGGTCTACGCCCGGGTGGGCCGGGAGCTGGTGGAGGGCCTGCGCAACGAGACGGTGGTCCACGACCCCGCCCCCGCCCGCGCGTTCCGGGTGCGCCCCCGTGGCGTGCGCGACGCGATCGCCCGCGCCCTGGTCAACGAGGACCGCGAGTTCGCGGCGACGCGGTGGTCCGACGCGCTCAGCTCGGGCCCGGCGCCCCGGGCCTTCGGCGGCGCCGCCGTCGGCTCGCGCCTGGTCGACTCGCGCGTGGCGCGCGTGCCGGTGCCGCCCGAGGTCGCCTTCGTCCCCATCGAGGGCATCGGGGGCCACCGCGGCTGGTACTACGGGAACGCCCTCTGGCGCCTCCGCGGGCTGCTCGACCTGCCCTTCGGCGGCGCGGGCACGCGGCGGGGCCGGCGCGACCCGGACCACCTCCTGCCCGGCGACACTGTCGACTTCTGGCGCGTCGAGGCCGTCGAGCCCGCCCGCCTGCTGCGCCTGAGCGCGGAGATGCGCCTGCCGGGCCGCGCGTGGCTGCAGTTCGAGGTCGAGGAGGACCCGGGCGGCTCGATCATCCGCCAGACCGCCATCTTCGACCCGGTCGGCGTGCTGGGGCGCCTCTACTGGTACGCCATCTGGCCCGTCCACGGCTTCGTCTTCCGCGGCATGGTCCGCGGCATCGCGCGCGCGGCGACGGACCCCCGGCGGAGCCGCCGCCGGGTGGGTACGGTTGGGAGGTGACGACGGACGGCGACACGACCGGTCTGGCCGAGCGGCTGGTCGACTGGATGGCGGAGAACCGCGCGGGCCTGGATGCGCTGATGACGCAGGAGGGCTCGCGGGCGATCCACGAGGAGTTCATGCTCGCCGAGAGCGGCGAGCTGCCCGACCGCGCGACCCGGGTCGAGCGCGCGCGCGGCGCCAGCGCCCGCGCGTGGATGCGCCACCTGGGCCACGCGCTCGCCGTCGAGTGGCCGGGCGCCGCGCCAGGGCTCGCCGATGGCCTGGAGCGGTGGATGGGGGCCGACCGCGAGCGCTTCGAGGCGCTCCTGCTCGAGGAGCGCGCGGCCGCGGAGCGGCGTGGGGCCTCGGGCGACCCGGAGGCCGACGCGCGCGACGCCGAGCTCGCCGCCTGGACGCGGCTCTTCGCCGAGGGCGTCGCCACCCTCTCCCCGGCAGACCCCGACGAGCCGCCGCCCGCCTTCTCGCTGCGCGTGGCGACGTGGTCGCGCGCGCAGGAGTCCCGCCGTCGCGCGGTGGAGAACGAGGCGCGCGAGGCCTGGGGCGGCGGGCCGCCCGGATCCGAGCAGCGGATGACGGCCGCGCCGGAGGCCGACGAGGTCCGCGTGCGCGAGGCCGCCGCGGTGTGGGCGCACGTGCGGCTGCTGGCCGAGGCCCTGGAGCACGCGCTCGCCGCGCCCGCGCACGGCGCCGGCACGGGGGCCGCGCCCGGCTGAGCCGGCCCGCCGGGCCCCGGGATCCCCGGGGCCGCGGCGCACGGACCGGCCGCGATCAGGCCGGGGTGGGCTCGGGCGCCCCCGAGGGCGCCGGCTCGTCGCGCAGCCGCCGGATCAGGTCGGCCACGTCGGCCGTGCGCTGCTCCAGGTCGCGCTGGTGCTCCTCGAGGCGCGCGAGCATCTGCTCGCGGTCGAGCGGCAGGCGCATGCCGCGCCGGCCCCGCGGGCCGCAGCGGCCCCCGTGGTGGTGCGGACGGTGGTGGGAATGGGTCATGTCGTCACCTCCTCTCCCCGGTCGTGGCGGTCGATGAAGGCCCCGATGCGGTCCCGCGCCTCGGCGAGCGCGGCGCTCCAGCGCCCCAGCAGGGCGCGGCCGGCGTCGGTGAGGGCGTACACCCGCTTGGCAGGGCCGGGCAGCCCGGCGTCCCACTCCGAGGTGACGATCCCGTCCTCCTCGAGGGAGCGCAGCAGCCGGTAGAGGTTGCCGAGGTCCACCCGCCGGTCGTCGCCGGCGAGCTCGGGCACCCTCTCCAGCAGCTCGTAGCCGTGCATGGGGCGCTCCGAGAGCAGCAGCAGGACGACGGGCTCCACGAAGCGCTCGATGCGCGCGTGGACCTCCCACTCCCCCGGGGCGAGCGCCCGTCGGGACCGGACGGCGCGACGCCGGTGGCCGGGTCCGCCGTGTCCTCCTGTTCGATGGGGTGTCATGCGGCCACGATAGGTGAAATACATATGTGGTCAAACGGCGGGTCGGGTAGTCGCGCCCGGGGCCATCACCGGCCCGGGTCGCGACGGCCCGCTCAGACGGAGCCGGGAGGTCCATTTGGTCCTGTCCCGAGGTCCATTTGGTCCTGTCCCGAGGTCCATTT
>VFQN01000800.1_pt1 | contig 56327 bp, 48 predicted proteins | sample 3512371 | NCBI WGS metagenome assembly VFQN01 (sample SAMN10412370, study PRJNA504923) | tailings metagenome | isolation source: Replicate 2 from Balatoc abandoned mine | place: Philippines: Itogon, Benguet | collected 2017-08-28
TGGAGCCCGGTGCCATGACATGAAGGTCCAAATCATGCTCTTTGCAGGCAAGCAGTAATTGCGGGCCGGATTGGGCCCGATGCATGGCGTCTATTACGAGCATCACTATTGGAGCCGCGCTTCACCTTGGATCCATTCGAGACTACCGCGCTGCCTGGCACGTCGAGTGGCAGTTTGGCTGCGGCAATCCCTCGTGAAGATGTCGCCGACTTGAAGGCGCAGGCTCGGCGTCTCGCGGCCCACTGCGCGAAATACAAGGGCGCCGACACCCGGCGCGCCCTGATCCAGATCGTGACGACGACGGTGCCGTTCGTGGCGCTGCTGGCTGCGATGCTGGCAACGGTCGAGACCGCCTATTGGATCACCCTGCTTCTGGCGATACCGGCGTCGGGTCTCCTGGTCCGCTTCTTCATCATCCAGCACGACTGCGGCCACGGCTCGTTCCTTCCGTCGCGCGTTGCCAACGATGCCATCGGTCGCGCGATCAGCGTCCTCACCATGACGCCCTACGGCTTGTGGCGGCGCGTGCACGCCAAGCACCACGCGACGTCGGGAAATCTCGACCGGCGCGGATATGGCGACATCAACACGCTGACTCTCGACGAGTACCGCGCGCTCTCGCCCATGCGGCGACTGAGCTACCGAATTTATCGCCATCCGCTGTTCCTCTTTCCGATCGGCGTCCCGTTCTTCTTCACTGTTCTTCAGCGCGTGCCATGGGGCCATCCGCTGGATCCGAAGGAGAGCTGGACCAGCGTCTTCGGTCTCGATCTCGCGATGCTCATCTTCTACGGTGCCCTCGGTGCTGCGATCGGCTACACGAACCTATTGCTGATCGCGTTGCCGATGATCGTGATGGCGTCGGCCATCGGCGGCTGGCTGTTCTTCATCCAGCATCAGTTCGAGGACGGTCACTGGGACGCGAGCGACGAATGGGATTTCCAGGTCGCCGCCATCCGCGGCTCGTCGTACTACGTACTGCCGAAGCCACTCGAATGGTTCACCGGCAACATCGGCCTGCACCACATCCATCATCTCAACAGCGTCATTCCGAACTACCGGCTGCATGACTGCCTGGCCGACTCGCCCGAGTTCCAGGCAATGAACCGCGTCACCTTCTGGGAAAGCCTCAAGTGCGCGCGGCTCGCGGTCTGGGACGAGGCGCAGCGTCGTCTTCTCACCTTCCGCGAGGCGCACGCGACCTTCGCGCAAAACGCTGCCGCGGCGCAGACGTAACAATCCCTGATACGGCAATCGCCAACGATTCGCATGTAGTGCTCGCGGCAACACGATGGGTTGCTTTCGCGCGCGCGGCGTGTTGAAGGACGCTCCACGAAGCGCATTTCGCGCAACGACTGGCCCCCAACCGTCTCAACTCATCATGTCTCTGGCAAGCCGCACCGGAAGGATGGCGATCGCAAGCATCGCTGTCGCGTGCGCCGTCCTCGCGATCAAGTACGTCGCCTATTGGACGACAGACAGCGTCGCGCTCTACTCCGATGCGCTCGAGAGCATCGTCAATGTCGTCACTGCGGCCGTGGCGCTCGTCGCCGTCCGCATCAGCGCGCGCCCCGCCGACCGCCAGCACCAGTTCGGGCATCACAAGGCCGAATATTTTTCCGCCGTGCTTGAGGGCGTCCTCATCATCGTCGCGGCGCTGCTGATCCTTCACGCTGCATGGGAAGCTCTGCGCACACCGCGCGCATTCACCGAACCATGGCTCGGCCTCGCCATCAGCTGCGTCGCGACCGCGATCAACGCGGCGTGGTCTTGGGCGCTCATCCGCAAAGGACGGCTCTGGCGCTCGCCGGCGCTTGTCGCGGACGGCTGGCATCTATTCTCTGATGTCGCATCGTCGGTCGGGGTCGTGATCGGCCTTGCACTTGCCGTGGTGACGGGTTGGAAAATCCTCGACCCGGCGCTTGCCGCGCTGGTCGCCCTCAACATTCTCTTCGCCGGCTGGCGGCTCGTCAGCTCATCGGTGAGCGGCCTGATGGACGAGGCCGTCGACCGCGACCTCGCGCGGCGCATCCGCGCCCTGATCTCGGAGAGTGCCAGCGGCGCGATCGAAGCCCACGACCTGCGCACCCGTTCCGCCGGGCGCGCGACATTCATCGACTTCCATCTCGTGGTGCCGGGCACGATGAGCGTCGCCGACGCGCACCGCATCTGCGACCGCATCGAGCGCGCCCTCGAAGCCGAGATCGAGGGCGCCGAGGTGGTAATCCACGTCGAGCCCGAGGGCGAAGCACGCCATCGCGGCGTGCTGGTCGTGTAGCGCGCCCTACAGAGCGTCCGGGCGGGCCTCGCCCTTCTCGTTCACATAGGCAATGCGGACCATGTTGGTCGTGCCCGCGGATCCGAGCGGCACGCCGGCGGTGATGACGAGACCGTTACCGGCCGGCACGAAGCCTTCCTCGTACGCGATCCGGCAGGCCTTCTTGACCATGTCGGCGAGATTTTCCGGATCGCTGGTCAGCACGCAGTGCACGCCCCACACGACAGCGAGGCGCCGCGCCGTCGCGACGACCGGCGTCAGCCCGATGACGGGCAGGCCTGGGCGCTCACGTGCGACGCGCATGGCGGTCGAGCCGGTCGCGGTGAAGCAGATGATCGCCGATAGCTTGAGCGTATCCGCCACGGCGTGCGTTGCCGCAGCGATCGCATCGGCCGCCGTAGGCTGCGGCGGCGTGCTCGTCGCGTGGACCAGCACGTCGTAGGTCGGATCGGCCTCGGCCTCGATCGCGATCCGGTCCATCATGCCGATAGCCTCGAGCGGATACTTGCCGACGGCGGATTCTGCCGACAGCATGATCGCATCGGCCCCGTCGAATACGGCGGTTGCGACGTCCGACACCTCGGCGCGCGTCGGCACCGGCGAGCTGATCATGCTCTCCAGCATCTGGGTCGCGATGACGACCGGCTTGCCCGCCGCGCGCGCCTTGCGTGTGATTTGCTTCTGCAGGCCGGGAACGCGCTCGACCGGCATCTCGACACCGAGATCGCCGCGCGCCACCATCAGCGCGTCGGACTGGGCGATGATCGCGTCGAGATCGGCGATCGCCGACGGCTTCTCGATCTTCGACATGATCGCGGCACCCTGGCCGGCCATCCGGCGAGCGAGCGCTACGTCCTCGCCGCGCTGGACGAACGACAGCCCCACCCAGTCGACGCCGAGCTTCAGGACGAAATCGAGATCCGCCTTGTCCTTCTCGGTGAGCGGGTTGATCGGCAGCAGCGTGTCGGGCATCGCGATGCCCTTGCGGCTCGCCAGCGGACCGCCGACCATGACCTCGGCCGCGATGCGGGAGGGGCCCACCTCGACGACGCGCATCCGGATCTTGCCGTCGTCGAGCAGCAGCGCGTGGCCGGCCTCGACGCCCTCGAAGATCTGGGCGTGAGGGAGGAACACGCGGTCGCTATTGCCGTCCTGCTCTTCGCGGTCGAAGATGAATGTCTGGCCGATCTTGAGCTCCGCGCGATCGCCGGCGAGCTTGCCGACGCGGAACTTCGGGCCCTGCAGGTCGGCGAGGATGCCGATCGGGCGGCCATGCTTCATTTCCGCGGCGCGCACTGCCGAATGCAGACCGCGCACCATGTCGAACGACGAATGGCTCATGTTGATGCGGAAGACGTCCACACCGGCCAGGAAATAGCTCTCGATCACCTCCGGACTGGACGACGCCGGTCCCAGCGTCGCAAGAATTTTCACTCTGCGGTTGCGCCTCATCTTCCTTTCCCGCTCCCTTCGCTGGGATCCGTCAGGCGGATCGTCCAGTCTCTAGAATCCTTCGTATCGACCTCGAAAAAGCCGGTCTGCTTGAAACCGCGCCTCGGGCAGTCCTGCACGCCGCGTATCGTGAACGCCTTGTCGGCGGTGCACATCAGGTTGGTGCCGCCCCACTCGCCGCCGCGGTCGTAGTCGACGGCATGTACATAGTAGAATCGACTGCCGAGCCGGCCCTTCAGCAACGTCTCACAAGTCTGTGACGCGATGTTCCACCAGCCCTCGGTCGCCCAGCCTTTGGGATCCTCGTAGCCGATCGCGACACCGATCCGGCTCGACGTCGCGTTGCACAGCTTCAGGTCCGCACGCGCGTGCTGGACACTGAAGGCAAGCAACACCATCGCGGCGATGCCCGCAAGCGCATATCGGCGCCGTCGAGCGGATTCCCTGGCACGCACGTCGGAGATCTTCCGGACACAGGCAATCGAAGCAGGGTGCAAGGTCATAGGGATCAGGATGGCTCGACGAGGATCACTCGGAAGTCATTCACATTGGTATGTGTGGGGCCGGTGTGGACGAGGTCCCCCAGCGCCTCGAACAGGGTCGTGGCGTCGTTGTTATCGAGCGCGTTCTGGGCGTCGAGATGGCGCGCCGCAGCCCGTGAAAGGGTGTCCGGCGTGATCACGGCGCCGGCCGGATCGGTGATCCGCCCATCGCCGCCATCGATCCCATCGGTATCCGCCGCCAGCGCCGCGACACCGTGCATGCCGCCGAGCGCGCAAGCAAGTGCCAGAGCGTACTCCTGGCTGCGGCCGCCGCGGCCGTTCCGATTGCGCACAGTGACCTCGAGCTCGCCGCCGCTGATGATCGCGACCCGACGTCCCGACGCGCGCGCGCGCCGCGCGAGACCGGCATGCGCGGCCGCCACATCGCGTGCCTCGCCCGTCACCTGGTCGCCGAGATCCTCGACGTCGTAGCCGCACGCGCGGGCGATCTTGGCTGCGGCCGCCAGTGCTGCGACCGGTGTAGCGATGATCTGGTAGCGATCGCGCGCGAACAGGGGCGCGCCTGGCTTCGGCGTCTCATTTGCGGGGTCGGCGAGTGCTCGCGATACGCCTTCCGGCACCGGCAGCTCGAGCTCGGCCATGCGCGGCGACCGACGGGCGATCACCGCGGCGGCATCGGCGAGCGTGGTCGGATCGGCCACTGTCGGCCCGGAGCCGATCGTCTCGGGATCATCGCCGGGCACGTCGGATATGGCGAGGGTGATGAAGGTACCGGCGTTGGCCGCCGCCGCTCTCAGGCGCCCGCCCTTGATCCGCGAGAGGTGGCGGCGTACCGCATTCATCTCGTGGATGTCGGCGCCAGACTTCAGCAGGCCCCTCGTCAGCGCCGTTTTCGCGGCGAGCGTCAGCCCCACTGCAGGCGCCGCCCATAGCGCCGACGCACCACCCGATAGCAGCACGAGCACCGTATCGTCGGCGCCAGCGGTCCGCGCCAGAGCCAGTGCGTGCTCGGCAGCGGCGAGCGAGGTCGCGTCCGGCGTCGGATGCCGGCCTTCGACGATCTCAAGCCTCTCGGGACTCGGACCACTGAAGGCCGCGGCGTAGCCGTGAGGCGCCGTCGCGACGCCTGCCAGTCGATCGCCGATTCCGGCCGCGCGATAGTGCGCCTCCGCGACCGAAGCCATCGCAATCGCGGCCTTGCCAGCGCAGAGGACGATGAGCCGGCCCTTGTCGGGTACTGGCGGCAAATGCGGTGCGAGACACGTCGATGGGTGAGCCGCCGCGACGGCAGCGTCGTACAGTTCGAGCAGGAGCTGCCGTGCGTCAGCCGCCATCGGTTGGTGAACCCTCGAGCATAAGTCGTCGCCGCCGCATCTTCTTGGCGTTAGCGACCCTTAGGCGTCAAGCGCTCATCCGTAGACCTGCCATCGGCAGGACACTGATCAGCCGCCGAACGCGGGACCGAAGCGGTTCGAACGTGGGAAGCCCTTGGGAACGGTCCGGCCGGCCTGAGCGCGCTGACCCAACCACTCCCTCATTTCCGCCTTGGTAAGCGTGAAATTGCGCCCCGCGGTATCGGCCCATGTCAATCCCTCGGCGGCGACGAAGGCCCGCACATCGGAAAGGCCGCCATCCTTGAAGCGCTGCAGGATGATGCCCTTGCCGCGCGTCATCTCGTTCACCTCGTCGATGGTGAAGACGAGCATCCGGCGGTTCTCGCCGATCGTGGCGACGCGGTCGGCACCGGGCGGCACCGGCACGCAGATGCGCGCCTCGGCAGCGGCATCGACGTTGAGGACCTGCTTGCCCTTGCGGGTCGAGGCGATGACCTCGTCCTCAGGCACAATGAAGCCATGCCCCGAGGTCGCGGCGACGATCAGCCTGCGGCCGGGCTCGTGCACGAACAGCTCAACGATTTCGTGACTCTCTTCGAGGTCGACCATCAGGCGCACCGGCTCGCCGTGGCCGCGCCCGCCCGGGAGCTGGTTGGCCTCGAGCGTGAAGAACTTGCCGTTGGTCGCGAAGACAACGAGCTTGTCCGTCGTCGAGGCGCGAAGTGCGCGCTTGAGGCTGTCGCCGTTCTTGAAGTCGAGCTTGGAGAGATCGTCCGGATGGCCTTTGAGCGCCCGGATCCAGCCCTTCTCCGACAGCACGACGGTGATCGGCTCCTTCTCGATCAGCGCTTGGTCGAGATCGACCTCGATCTCCGGCGCGTCGGCGAGCTCGGTGCGCCGCCGGCCGAGATCGGTCTTCTTTGAATAGGCTTCGCGGATCGCCTTGATCTCGGTGCCGATCCGATCCCATTGCAAGTCTTCCGACTTCAGCAGCGCCTGCAGCTCGCGCATCTCGGCGGTGAGCTTGTCGTGCTCGGCCCGGATCTCCATCTCCTCGAGCTTCGACAACGACCGCAAGCGCAGGTTCAGGATCGCTTCGGCCTGCACCTCGGAGAGCTTGAAGGTCGAGATCAGCTTGGCCTTCGGCTCGTCCTCGAAGCGGACGATGCGGATCACCTCGTCGATATTGAGGTAGGCGATCAGGTAGCCGTCGAGCACTTCGAGGCGGTGACGGATCTTACCGAGCCGGTGCTCGGTACGCCGGATCAGGACTTCCTGGCGATGCTCAAGCCAATGCTTGAGCACATCGCGTATCGACAGCACGGCCGGGATCTGCCCCGCCGTCAGCACGTTCATGTTGAGGCCGAAGCGGATCTCCAGCTCGGTGACGCGGAACAGGCTTTCCATCAGCACGACGGGATCGACCGTCCGGCTCTTCGGCTCGAGCACCAGACGCACGTTCTCGGCGCTTTCGTCGCGCACATCGCCGAGCAGCGGCACCTTCTTCAACTGCAGCAGCTCGGCGATCTTTTCGACCAAGCGTGACTTCTGGACTTGATACGGGATCTCGGTGACGACGATTTGCCAGCCGCCGCGACCAAGTTCCTCTTTCTCCCAGCGCGCGCGCAACCGGAATCCGCCGCGCCCCGTGCGGTAGGCCTCGATGATATTCTCGCGCGGCTCGACCAGTATGCCACCGGTCGGGAAATCCGGCCCTGGAATGAAATCGACCAGCTTCTCGACAGTCGCGTTCGGGTGCTTGATCAGGTGCAGCAGCGCCGCGCACAGCTCGTCGACGTTGTGCGGCGGAATATTGGTCGCCATGCCGACCGCGATGCCCGACGAGCCGTTGGCGAGCAGGTTCGGGAAGTTCGCCGGGAGGACCGCCGGCTCCTGATTGGCGCCGTCGTAGGTCGGGCGGAAATCGATCGTGTCCTCGTCGATGCCGTCGAGCAGCGCCTCCGCAACGAGGGTCAGGCGGCTTTCGGTGTAGCGCATCGCCGCCGGGTTATCGCCGTCGATGTTGCCGAAATTGCCCTGGCCGTCGACCAGCGGATAGCGAACCGCGAAATCCTGCGCGAGGCGGACGAGCGCATCGTAGATCGCCTGGTCGCCGTGCGGATGGAAATTACCCATCACGTCACCGACGATCTTGGCGCATTTCTTGAACCCGCCGGTCGGATCGAGCTTCAGCTCGCGCATCGCGTAGAGGATGCGGCGGTGCACCGGCTTGAGGCCATCACGCACGTCGGGTAGCGCGCGATGCATGATCGTCGACAGCGCGTACGCCAGATAGCGCTCTTCGAGGGCGTCGCGCAGATTGACGGGTTCAATGGGGCCCGGGCCGGGCAGAATCGGTCTGTCGCTCATGGTTGCGGGACTTAGCGCCCCCGGCAGTGCTGCTGCAAGTGCCCCCGGCGCCACAGGTGGTGTCGGCGCACAACTTGGCGAGCCATACGACCGCTGTCCGGCGTCGCATCGCGGTCACGCGCCCCGGAGAATCGCCGTGCGGTGGAAGCACTTGTGCCCACGCCAGCATCGCGTGCGCTAAAGCGTCGGACCTCAAATGCGACCCGACACCCGGGCTGGTCTCAAAGTCGCATTTGAGGTCCAAAGACGCTTTAGAGGCATGGTGTTCTAAAGCAACTTTGGACTTGAAATTCACTCCCCGCCTAGCCGCGAAGTCAGGTGAATTTCAAGTCCGTTGCTTTAGTGTTTTCCAACTGATTCTTCGAACGAGAACAACGCGCCGCCGATGCCGCCCGACACCATCGCATTTCCGCTCAGTCAGACGATCGTCGCAAAACGCGCGGACGACGCGAAGGCGCTTGACGCAGTGCTTAGGAAATGCGCCGCCGGTGGTCCTGGCTTCAGCGTCACGACGTCGAGCATTCGGGCCCGCACCCCCAGCGAGCTGGCGCAGCGGCTGGCGGAGATCCGCGCGGCGGCCGCCATTCCCATCGATGCGGGAGAGATCCAGATACAGCCCTATTGGACGCCCGGGCGCGTCGCGGAGGCCGAGCATCGCCTCGGCAGTGCCGACGGCGGTGCCGGCGATTTCGCCGTCGTGCGCCTGCGCGTCGTGCCCCGCCGATCGGGCGAGGGCAACCTGTTCGAAAGCGAGTTCGCCGGGCCGCCCGAGATCGACGCTTTCAATGCCGCCGTCGAGCGCGGTGTCGCAGCCGTGTGGGCCGAGGGAATGAAGGGCGAGGGGGCTATCGTCGACACGCGGGCCGTGTTCATCGACGGCGCCTTCCACTCGACCCGCTCGAACCCCGCTGGCTTCGAACGCGCCGCGGCGGCAGCCATGCGCGCGGCCTGCGCCAATGCCGCCATCCGACGGCTCGAACCGCTCGTCCATGTCGAAATCGAAGTGGGCCGTGACCATGTGCGGCCGGTCATCAATGACCTCGCGGCGAGCGGCGGCAGCGAGGTCAGCCGCCGGCTCGCACCCTCGGGGGTCGTGATCGTTGCCGAGTTGCCGATGCGCACCTTCCTCACCTACGAAGCTCGCCTCGCGGCCCTGAGCGGCGGCCGCGGCAAGCTGCTCGGCGAGCCTCGACTCGCGCGTTTTGCCGAGGTCCGGCGGAGCTAAGCCGCTTTAACCATGTCATTAGGAATACACAGGGCGCGGGCATTCAGCTCCACGTAACTGGTTAATACGCAGACACTATTAAGCGAATTCTTACGGATTTACCCCTTTTATGGTCGCCGCACAGGGGGCCACGCCAAGGCAACGGCCAGGCTCTTCACTCGAACGTCCTGATTGCTAGTTCGCGTCGCGGGGAGCGAAGGAAAATGAAGGTACGCGTAATCCTGGTGGCTGCGGCTATGGCCGCTGCGCTGTTCACCACGACGGCGCACGCCAAGACCTTCAGATTCGCCTACCAGGGCAATCTCAATGCGCTCGACCCTTATGCGCACAATGAGACGTTCACACTTGGCGCGCTCGGCAACGTCATGGAGGCCCTTGTCACGCGTGACAAGGATCTCAAGATCGTTCCATCGCTCGCCGAACGGTGGGAAATCATCGAGCCGACCCGCTGGCGCTTCCATCTGCGCCACGGCGTGAAGTTCCACAACGGCGAGCCGTTCACCGCCGACGACGTCGTGTTCTCGGCTGAGCGCGCGATGTCACCCGAGTCGAACATCAAGACCCGACTGATGGCGAAGATGAAGGTCGAGAAGGTCGACGATCACACCGTCGACTTTGTACTCGCCGCGCCCAATCCCATTCTCCATGCGGAATGGGACTCTTGGTACATCATGTCGAGGTCGTGGGCACTGGCGAACGGCGCCGCCAAGGTCCAGGCCGCCGGCACGCATCTCAGCCCGTTCGCCCTCAAGGCCAACGGCACCGGCCCGTTCATGATCCAAAGCCACGAGCCGGGCGTCAAAACCGTGTTCAAGGCCAACCCCGCCTGGTGGGGCAAGCCTGAGCATAACCTCACCCAGGTCGTTTTCCAGTCCATCAAGTCCGATGCCACGCGTGTCGCCGCGCTGCTCTCCGGCGAGGTCGACATGATCGACCCCGTGCCGGTGCAGGACATTCCGCGCGTCAAAGCCAACCCAGGCAACGACGTGCTCACCGGTCCAGAACTGCGCACCATCATGCTCAACCTGGAACAGATGCGCGATGAGCTCCCGCACTCTAACGTCAAGGGCAAGAACCCGTTCAAGGACGCCCGCGTTCGCAAAGCCTTCTATCAGGCGATCGACATCGAGGCGATCAAGGCGCGGATCATGCGCGGCCAGGCGGTGCCCTCGGCCTTGCTGATCTATCCGGCCCTGTTCTCTCGCTCGGCGGAGTTCAAGCGTCATCCCTACGACCCCGCAGTTGCGAAAAAGCTGCTTGCCGAGGCTGGCTATCCCGATGGCTTCTCCCTGGAGATGGACTGCCCCAACGACCGCTACGTCAACGACGAGGCGATCTGCCAGGCCGTCGTGACCATGCTGACCCGCATCGGCGTCAAGGCGAAGCTCAACGCTATGCCGATGGGCCACTTCGCCAAGAAGGCCGGCGGCCCGAAGTACGACAGCTCTTTCAACCTCATCGGCTGGACGGCCAGCTCGCTCGACAGCCTCAACATCCTGCGGAGCATTGCCGGATGCCGCGACGCAACCGGCAAGGGGGCATCGTTCAACTTCGGCGGCTACTGCAATCCCGTCGTCGACGAGCTCGCCGCCGCGATCACGACCGAGAATGACACGGCCAAACGCGACGACCTGATCGCCAAGGCCTTCCGCATCATCCACGAAGAGGTTGGCCTCATCCCGCTGCACCAGCAGACGCTCAACTGGGGCGTCTCGAAGAAGGTGAGCATGGTCCAGCGGGCCGACAACCGCATCCTGTTCTACTGGGTTCGGATGAACTGACCGGCGGAGGCGGTCTGCCCAAGTCGGCCGCCTCGCTGCAACCTTTTCCCTCGCCCTCCGAACTCTGACGAGCTGGACCGGCGGCTCAGGATACGACAGTATCGGCGCCACGACTGGCCGAGGCGGAAGGCGTCCGCGCGCGGCCGGTGGATCCGACACTTCCGTCACAGTTGGCCAAGCCGGAGCACAAACCAATGAAGTTGCGTGTCACATCACTCGCTGTGGCTGTCGCCGCCGCAGTGTTCGCGACCCCTGTAAACGCCAAGACATTTCGATATGCCTTCCAGGGCGACCTCAACGCCCTCGATCCCTACACCCTGAACGAGACCTTCACCCTCGGCGCTCTCGGCAACGTCATGGAGGGCCTCACCAAGCGCGACAAGGACCTGAAGATCATACCGGGTCTCGCGGAGAAGTGGGAGATCGTCGAGCCGACACGCTGGCGGTTCCACCTGCGCAAAGGCGTCAAGTTCCACAACGGCGAACCCTTCACCGCCGACGACGTTCTGTTTTCCGCCGATCGCGCCCTGTCGCCTGAATCCAACATCAAGAGCCGTATCGCCGCCGGCACCAAGCTCGTAAAGGTCGACGATCACACGGTCGACTTCATCCTCAGCACGCCGAACCCGATCCTCCACTACGAGTGGGACACCTGGTACATCTTCTCGAAGAAGTGGTCCGAGGAGAACGGCGCGACCAAGGTCCAGGCGAGCTCGACCCAGCTCAGCCCATTCACCCTCAAGGCAAACGGCACCGGCCCCTTCATCATCGAGAGCCATCAGCCGGGCGTGAAAACCGTCTTCAAGCCCAATCCGAACTGGTGGGGCAAGCCCGAGCACAATCTGACCGAGGTCATCTTCCAGACGATCAAGTCGGACGCGACTCGCGTCGCCGCGCTACTGTCCGGTGAGATCGACATGATGGACCCGGTGCCGGTCCAGGACATCGCCCGCATCAAGGCGAACGCCAGTACCGAAGTGCTGACCGGACCGGAGCTGCGCACGATCTTCCTCAACATGGATTCGCTGCGCGACGAGCTGCTGTACTCGGACGTCAAGGGCAAGAACCCTTTCAAGGACGCCCGCGTGCGCAAGGCCTTCTACCAGGCCATCGACATGGAGGCGATCCACTCGCGCGTCATGCGCGGCAACTCGGTGAACTCGGCGCTGCTGATCTCGCCGCTGCTGTTCTCGCGTTCTGCCGAGTTCAAGCGCCACCCCTATGATGCGGACGCCGCCAAGAAGCTGCTTACCGAGGCGGGCTATCCGAACGGCTTCTCGGTCGAGATGGACTGCCCGAACGACCGCTACGTCAACGACGAGGCGATATGCCAGGCGGTGGTCGCGATGCTGGCGCGTGTCGGCATCAAGGCCAAGCTCAACGCCATGCCGAAGGCGAAGTACTTCGAGAAGGCCGGCGCGACGCAGAAGTACGACAGCTCGTTCAATCTGCTCGGCTGGACGCCGGGCTCGTTCGACAGTCACAACGTGCTTCTGAACATCACCGGCTGCCGTGACGGCAAGAGCTCCGGCGCCTTCAATTATGGCGGCTACTGCAATCCCAAGGTTGACGAGCTCGCCGGCAAGATCCTCGGCGAGAACGATCCGGCCAAGCGTGACGACATGATCGCCCAGGCCTTCCGCATCGTGCACGAGGAGGCGGGAATCATTCCCCTTCATCAGCAAGCGCTGAACTGGGGCATCTCCAAGAAAGTCAAGATCGTGCAGCGCGCCGACAACCAGATCCTGCTGTACTGGGTGAAGATGGAGTAGCGGCTCGATCGTCTGCTTGCGGGGCGGGCTATGGTCTGCCCCGCATGTCATTTGGAAGCTGAGCCGAACGCATGCTGGCCTTCACGATCCGACGCCTTTTCGAAGCGGCCATGGTGATGCTCGCGGTCGCCATGCTGGCGTTCGTGCTGTTCCGCTTCGTCGGCGATCCGGTCAACCAGATGGTCGGCCAGGATACGACCATCGCCGAGCGCGAAGCCCTGCGTGAACGCCTCGGCCTCAACGACCCCGTGCTCGTGCAGTTCGGCCGCTTCGTGTGGAATGCCGCGCGCTACGATTTCGGCATTTCCTATCAGGTCAAGCGGCCGGTCACGGCGCTGATCGCGGAGCGGTTTCCCGCGACGTTCGAGCTCGCCGTGGTGGCGGCGCTGTTCGCCATCCTGCTTGGCATTCCGATGGGGGTCTACACCGGCATCCACCGCGACAGTTGGCTCTCGAAGCTGTTCCTCACCGTCTCCCTGATCGGCATTTCGCTGCCGACCTTCCTCATCGGCATCCTGCTGATCTACGTCTTCGCCGTGATCCTCGGCCTGCTGCCGTCGTTCGGGCGCGGCGAGATCGTGCGCATCGGCGGCTGGACGACAGGACTGCTCACCGTCTCTGGCCTGAAGGCGCTCATCCTGCCCGCGATCACGCTCGGCCTGTTCCAGATGACGCTGGTGACGCGGCTCGTGCGCTCGCAGATGCTCGAAGTCCTGCGCACCGACTACATCAAGTTTGCCCGCGCCCGCGGCCTCACCGATCGGGCGGTGAATTTCGGCCACGCGCTGAAGAATACGCTCATCCCCGTCATCACCATCATCGGCCTCCAGCTCGGCGCCATCATCGCCTTCGCGATCATCACCGAGACGGTGTTCCAGTGGCCAGGCATGGGGCTGATGTTCATCCAGGCGGTACAGAACGCCGACATTCCCGTAATGGCGGCCTACCTGATCCTGGTCGCGTTCCTGTTCGTACTCATCAACCTGATCGTCGACCTGCTGTACGTGTGGATCGATCCGCGCGTACGCATCTACGGACGTGAAGCATGACGATCGAGGAGCAACGCCTGCCCGCTGCCGATGTCGCGCCGGCGCCTATCACTGCAGTGAAGCCGCGCGGCACGCTTGCGCGCATCCTCGACAGCGATATCTATTACAGCTTCCGCTCGCAGCCGCTCGTCATGCTCGCGGCCGCCATAACCCTGCTGATGGTCGGCGCTGCGCTGCTGGCGCCGGTCATCGCACCCCACGACCCCTATGACCTGCGTTCGCTTAACCTTATGGATTCGGACCTGCCGCCCACCTGGGTCAAGGGCGGCGAGCCGCGCTTCCTGCTCGGCACCGACGACCAGGGCCGCGACATCCTCTCGACCATTCTCTACGGCACCCGCAGCTCGATCGCGATCAGCGTGCTCGCCGTCTTCCTGGCGATCGCCATCGGCGTCAGCCTCGGCCTCGTCGCCGGCTACTTCGGTGGCTTCGTCGACACCGTCATCATGCGCGTCGCCGACGTGAAGCTCACGTTTCCCGCGATCCTCGTGGCGCTATTGATCAACGGCATCGCGCAGACCTTGTTCAAGGGCCGGCTCGGCGGCAGCGAGTTCTGGATCCTCGTGCTGTCGATCGGCCTGTCGTTCTGGGTCCAGTACGCGCGCACCGTGCGAGGCATGACGCTCGTCGAGAAGAACAAGGAGTACGTGCAGGCCGCACGCCTGATCGGGCTCAGCAACGCCGCCATCATGTTCAAGCACGTGCTGCCGAACGTGCTGTCACCGGTGCTGGTGATCGGCACGATCAACCTCGCGCTCGCGATCATCACCGAGGCGACGCTGTCGTTCCTCGGCGTCGGACTGCCGCCGACCGAGCCCTCCCTCGGCACCATGATCCAGATCGGCAACAAGTACCTGTTCTCCGGTTCCTGGTGGATGGTCGCCTTCCCTGGGATCACGCTCGCGGTTCTCGTGCTGGCGGTCAACCTGCTCGGCGACTGGCTGCGCGACGCCCTCAATCCGAAGCTCAACTGATGGCCGACACGCCCGTCCTCTCCGTCCGCCATCTTCGCGTCGAGTTCCCGACGCGGCGCGGCACGCTCGTCGCGGTCGATGACGTCTCGTTCGATATCGCGCCGGGCGAGGTGCTCGGCGTCGTCGGCGAGTCGGGCGCCGGCAAGTCGCTGACAGGCGCCGCGGTTATCGGTCTGCTCGAGCCGCCAGGCCGCATCGCGGGCGGCGAGGTTCTGCTGCACGGCAAACGCATCGACAACCTGCCCCGTGAGCAGATGCGCACCATCCGCGGCCGGCGCATCGGCATGGTGTTTCAGGACCCGCTGACGAGCCTCAATCCGCTCTACCGCGTCGGCGACCAGATCGTCGAGACCATCCGCACGCACCTGCCGCTCAACGAGCGCGAGGCACGCGCCCGCGCCATCGAGCTCCTGACCGAGGTCGGCATCCAGGGCGCGGCGCAGCGCATCGATTCCTATCCGCACGAGTTCTCCGGCGGCATGCGCCAGCGCGTGGTGCTCGCGCTCGCGCTCTGCGCCGAGCCCGACCTGATCATCGCCGACGAGCCGACCACCGCCCTCGACGTCTCGATCCAGGCGCAGATCATCCAGCTCCTCCAGCGCCTCTGCCGCGAGCGCGGCACCGCCGTCATGCTGATCACCCACGACATGGGCGTGATCGCGGAGACCGCGCACCGCGTCGCCGTCATGTACGCCGGCCGCATCGCCGAGATCGGTCCCGTGCGCGAGGTCATCAAGTCGGCGCACCACCCCTACACGCGCGGCCTCATGGGCTCGATCCCCTCGCTCGAAGGCACGGGCGACCGCCTCGTGCAAATCCCCGGCTCGATGCCGCGCCTGACCGCGATCCCCAAGGGCTGCGCGTTCAACCCCCGCTGCGAGTACGCCTTCGACCGCTGCCGCAGCGAGCGGCCCGATCCGATCCATATCGACAATTCCGACGTTGCCTGCTGGCTCGCCGCGAAGCAGGCGGCGGAGGCGCGGCAATGATCGAGCGGCCATTCGTCGAGGTGAAGGGCCTGTCGCGCGTCTTCGATGTCTCGAAGCCGTGGCTCAACCGCGCGCTCGAGCATGAGGAGAAGAAATTCCTGCGCGCGGTGACGGACGTCTCGTTCAGCATCGGCAAGCGGGAGACGGTCGCACTGGTTGGCGAATCGGGCTCCGGCAAATCGACGGTCGCCAAGATGGTGGTCGGTCTGCTGCCGCCATCGGCTGGCTCGGTCACGATCGACGGCGTCGACATGTGGGCAACCGCGGCCGCCACCGAGCGCCGCGCGCTGCGCCGCCGCATCCAGATGATCTTCCAGGATCCCTACGCGAGCCTCAATCCGCGCTGGCGCGTTGGCTCGATCATTGCCGATCCGATCCGCGCCTTCGGCCTCGCGAGCGGGCGCGCCGAGACCGAGCACAAGGTCGGCGAGCTCCTCCGCCTCGTCGGCCTCGACCCCGCCGACGCGGCCAAATATCCGCACGAGTTCTCCGGCGGCCAGCGCCAGCGCATCTGCATCGCGCGCGCGCTATCTTCGAATCCCGAATTCCTGGTCGCCGACGAGCCGACCAGCGCTCTCGATGTCTCCGTGCAGGCGCAGATCCTCAACCTGATGCGCGACCTGCAGGAGCGCCTCGGTCTCACCTATTTGTTCATCAGCCACAACCTCGCCGTGGTGCGCCACATGGCGACCCGCATCGGCGTCATGTATCTCGGACGCATCGTGGAGATCGCGCCAACGGCCGAGCTGTTCGCCGCCCCACGCCATCCATACGCGAGGATGCTCCTCGACGCCGTGCCGGACCTCGCGATGTCCGGCCGCGCCCGCAAGATGGTCGAGGGCGAGATCCCGAACCCAATCCGCCCGCCGCCCGGCTGCGCCTTCAATCCACGCTGCCCGTCCGTCATGGAGGTGTGCCGGCGGGAGGTGCCGGTCTCGGCCGCGATCCCGTCCAGCAGGACGCACGAGGTCGCGTGCCATGCCGTTTCCGAGGGCCGAATCTGAGCGCGCCGCGCTTTGCCGATCGGCACCATCGCACTATGGTGACGGCAACGCCATTGGCCCATCCGGGAGCCCCGCTGATGTACGAGACGATTGCGCACCGAGGTCGCGTCGAGGACGAGCGCCTCACGACCGGCCGCGGACGCTACATCTCCGACCTCAAGATGCCGCGGCTCGCGCACGCCTTCATGGTGCGCTCGGTCTATGCCCACGCGAAAATCCGCGCGATCGACACCGACGCCGCACGCGCCGCGCCCGGCGTGCTGGCCGTGCTGACCGCTGCCGATCTCGCTGCTGACGGCATCGGTGATCTCCCGTGCGGCGTCGCGCTAACGCGAACGGGGGGCGCCAAGGCGCATCAGGCGAGCCGGCCGGTGCTCGCGCGTGACCGCGTGCGCTGCGTCGGCGAATGCGTTGCGATGGTCGTGGCCGAAACGATCGAGCAGGCCGAGGCCGCGAGCGAGCTGGTCGCCGTCGACTACGAGGCTCTCGACGCCGTTGCCGAAGCCGGCCCTGCACTCGCGGATGGCGCGCCGGCCGTGTGGGACGAAGTGCCTGACAATATCGCCTACATCTGGCAGAAGGGCGACGCGAAGGCGCAGGACGCGATCTTCGCCAGCGCCGCCCACGTCGTACATTTGAAATCACATGTCACACGCGTGACGGCCTGCTCGATGGAGCCGCGCGGCGGGATCGGGTTGATCGACGACGGCGGCCGCCTCGTTCTGCACGCCTGTACGCAGAGCCCGTTCAACCTGAAGCCGGTGCTCGCGAACCTTTTCAAGGTCGACCCGGCGATGGTGCGCATCTTATCCGGCGACGTCGGTGGCTCGTTCGGCATGAAGAGCGGCGCCTACCCCGAGGACATCCTCGTCATCTGGGCAGCGCGGCGCCTCGGCCGTCCCGTGCGCTGGATCTCGGAGCGGCGCGAGGCGTTCCTATCGGACGACCACGGCCGCGACGTCCACATCGACGCGTCGCTGGCGCTCGACGCCGACGGCCGCTTCCTCGCGCTCAAAGTGAACCTCGACGTCAACATCGGCTGCTATCTGTCGGGCCGCTCGCTTTTCATGATCGGCAACAGCGGCGGCATTGCTGGCGTCTATCGCATTCCGTCGATCAGCGGGCTCATCCGCGGCGTGTTCACCAACATCCAGACCTCGGCGCCCTATCGCGGCGCCGGTCGCCCCGAGGCGACCTACACCATCGAGCGCCTGATCGACCTCGCCGCGTTGAAGCTCGGCGTCGATCCGTTCGAGCTGCGGATGCGCAACCTCGTGCCGCCCACCGCGATGCCCTACGACACTGGTTTTACTTTCACCTACGACTGCGGCGAGTTCGAAGGCAACATGAGCGTGGCCGCCGAGATCGCCGACTACGCCGGCTTTGCCGCACGTCGCGCGGAGGCGGCGAAACGCGGCAAGCTGCGCGGGCTCGGCATCGCCAACCCGATCGAGGTCGCCGGCGGTCCCTTCGTCAAGCCGGGCAAGGATTTCTCGTCGGTGCGCATATCGAGCGACGGCACCGTCACGCTCAATGCTGGCGTCATGAGCGTCGGCCAGGGTCTCGAGACGACGATGTCGCATCTCGTCGCGCAGCGGCTCGGCGTGCCGGTCGAGAACGTCCGCTACATCCAGGGCGACACCGATCTTCTGCCGGGCGGGCGCGGCAACGGCGGCTCAAGCAGCATCGGCGTCGGCGGCGCGTGCGTGACCGTCACGCTCGACAACGCGATCGACAAGGGCCGGCACCTCGCCGCCGATATGCTCGACGCCAAGCCCGATGACATCGAGTTCGGTGACGGCCATTTCCGCCTCGCCGGCACCAACCGCGCGCTCGCGCTGACCGAAGTCGCCGAGCACGCCGAGAAGATCAGCGACGACGGCTTCATCGCGTCGGGCGAATTCCAGCCGCCGGGCGTCACGTTCCCGAACGGCTGCCACATGTGCGAAGTCGAGATCGATCCCGACACCGGCGCACTCGAAATCGTGCGCTACACCATCGTCGAGGACATCGGCAACGTCATCAATCCGGTGCTGGCCGAGGGCCAGATCCACGGCGGCGTCGCGCAGGGTGTCGCGCAAGCGATCGGCGAGACGATCGTCTACGACGGCGAATCGGCACAGCTCGCCACCGGCTCGTTCATGGACTACATGATCCCGCGCGCCGGCGATCTGCCGAACATCACGATCCGCACGCGATCCGTGCCGACCAAGGTCAACGCGCTCGGCGCCAAGGGCGTCGGAGAGGCGGGGACGGTCGGTTCGCTCGCCGCGACCATCAACGCCATCTGCCATGCGCTGTCACTACTCGGCGTGACGCACATCGAGATGCCGGCGACACCCGCGCGCATATGGGAAACGATAGAGAACGCGCGCAAAGCCAAGGCGGCGTGAGGCTGCCGCGCGCGCCTGCCAATCAAGGTCTAGGAGGACCGCCATGCTGCTCGGATGCATTGCCGACGACCTGACTGGCGCCACCGATCTCGCGCTGATGCTCACTCGCGCGGGAATGCGCACCGTACAGGTGATGCAGGTGCCGGACGCGGGTGACGACCTCTCGGGCTTCGACGCGGTGGTCGTGGCGCTGAAGACGCGCACTTGCGCGCCGGCCGAAGCGGTGTCGCAGTCGCTCGCGGCGGCGGACGCGCTGAAAGCCGGCGGCGCACAGCAGCTCTTCTTCAAGTACTGCTCGACGTTCGATTCAACGGACGAAGGCAACATCGGTCCGGTCGCAGAAGCACTACTCAATCACCTTGGCGCGCGCCAGGCGATCGTGTGCCCCGCCTTCCCGACCAACAAGCGGACGGTCTATCAGGGCAACCTGTTCGTCGGCGATTTGCCACTCGCCGAGAGCCCGATGAAGGATCACCCGCTGACGCCGATGCGCGACTCGAACCTCGTGCGGGTGCTGCAGCGGCAGACCAAGCTGAAGGTCGGCCTCGTACCGTTTGCAGTGGTAGATGTCGGCGCCGCGGCGATCAAGGCGGCGATGATCGCGGCCGACAAGCGCGACGAGCGCTTCCTCGTGCTCGATGCGATCACCGATCGCCACCTCGTCGACATGGGCACGGCGGCTGAAGGCATGGCGCTGATTACCGGCGGCTCCGGCGTGGCCCTCGGATTGCCCATGAATTTCGCGCGCCAGGGATTGATGACGACGGCAGCCGCGCCGACATCGATGCAGGCCCCGCAGGGCCGCGCCGCGATCCTCGCCGGGAGCTGCAGCGCCGCCACGCGCGGACAGGTGCAAGCCGCGATCGCGGCCGGGATGCCGACGCTGCAGATCGATCCGCTGGCGCTCGCGACCGGCGAAACCAATGCCGCGAAGATCATCGCGTGGGCATCGAAACAATCCGCCGAGCGGCCGCTGCTCGTCTATTCCAGCGCCGATCCTGAAGCGGTGGCTGCGGCTCAGGCGCGTCTCGGCCGCGACAAGGCCGGCCAGATCGTCGAGGAGACGCTGGCTGCGACCGCAATCGGGCTCGCCGACTCAGGCTTCAGCCGCTTGATCGTCGCCGGTGGCGAGACCTCGGGCGCCGTCGTCAATGGCCTCGGCGTGACGACACTGGAGATCGGCCCTGAGATCGATCCGGGCGTGCCGTGGACGCGCGCGATCGGCGGCCGCGATCTGGTGCTGGCGCTGAAGTCCGGCAACTTCGGCGCCCCGGACTTCTTCCTCAAGGCGTGGGAGAAGCTGTCGTGAGCGAGGAAGCTCGCCTTCGCGAGATGATCGTCGCGACGGGCGCGTCGCTGTTCAATCGCGGCCTGACGCACGGCTCGACCGGCAATATCTCGGTGGCGCTGCCCGACGGCGGCTGGCTGATGACGCCGACTGGCTCGTCGCTCGGCACGCTCGATCCAGCGCGACTGTCGAGGCTGGAGGCCAACAGCAAACTCGTCAGCGGCGACAAGCCGACCAAGGAGGCGTTCCTGCACACGACGATGTACGGCGCGCGTCCGGGCAGCGGCGCGGTCGTCCATCTCCATTCCACGCATTCGGTCGCGGTGAGCTGCATCGAAGGCATCGATCACGCGAACTGTCTGCCGCCGATCACAGCGTACTACGCGATGCGGATCGGCCGACTGCCGCTGGTGCCCTACTTTCCGCCGGGTGACGAGACGCTTGCCGAAGCCGTCGGCGCCCTCGCGGGGAAGCATCACGCGGTGCTGCTCGCAAACCACGGCCCTGTCGTCGCTGGCAGTTCGCTCAGTGCTGCGCAAGACGCGATCGAGGAGCTGGAGGAGACCGCCAAGCTGTTCCTGCTGCTGCGCGGCGAGCGCGTGCGCGCGCTGACCGACGCGCAGGTTGCCGAGCTCGAGCGCCGCTTCCGCTGAACCCTTTCTCCAATCACAAAAGAGGAAACACCCATGGCCAACGCAATCGACCTCAAGGACCGGATCGCCGTCATCACCGGCGGCGCGCAAGGCATCGGCCGCGCCATCGCCGAGCGCTTTATCGCCTCGGGCGCACGCGTAGCGATCTGGGATCTCGACAAGGGCTTTGCGGACAAGACCGCCGCGGCACTGGGCCAGGCCTCGAAAGCCTATGCTGTCGATGTGACCGATCCGGCGTCGATCGATGCCGCAGTGAAGGCGACACTCGCAGACTTCAAGCGCATCGACATCCTCGTCAACAACGCTGGCATCGCGGGCGGCAACGCGCCGACATGGGAGCTGCCGATCGCCGATTGGCAGCGCGTCATGAAGATCAACCTGGATGGCCCGTTCTATTGCTGCCGCGCCGTGGTGCCGACCATGATCGCGCAGAAGTACGGCCGCATCGTCAACATCGCCTCGATCGCCGGCAAGGAAGGCAACCCCAACGCGACGCACTATTCGGCGTCGAAGGCGGGCGTCATCGGCCTGACCAAGAGCCTCGCCAAGGAGCTCGCGCAGTACGACATCGCGGTCAACGCGATCACGCCCGCCGCGGCGAAAACCGCGATCTTCGACCAGATGACGCAGCAGCAGATCGACTACATGCTGTCGAAGATTCCCCGCGCGCGCTTCGTGAATGTCGAGGAGATCGCCGCGCTCGCTGCATTCGCCGCGTCGGCCGACTGCTCGTTCACGACCGGCTCGGTGCTCGACATTTCCGGTGGGCGGGCGACGTATTGAGCTTCTTCCGCCTCTCCCCGTAAGCACGGGGAGAGGGGATAGTGGGTCGCGATTTGCGACGTCGTCATTCCCTACGTGCTCACCCCATCGATCACGCGCGTCAGATAGCCGAGACAGCGCTCGAGTTCGGCGATATCGACGAACTCGTTCGCCTGATGCGCCTGATCGATGCTGCCGGGCCCACACACGACCGACGAGCAGCCAGCGGCCTGGAAGTGGCTGGCCTCGGTGCCATACGCGACCGCGAACGTCTCGTTCTGCCCGGCAAGCCGCATGGCAAGCGACGTCGCCGGTGAATTCTCGCCCGACGAGAACGCCGGCAGCACACCCATCTGCGTCGTCACGATGGCACAATCGTCGCTGACCTCGCGCATCGGTGGCAGCACGACGTTCTGCGCGTAGTCGTCGAATTCCTTGACCATTGCGGGAATGTCGAGACCGGGCAGCGCGCGAATACCCCAGTTCACCTCGCAGAACGGCGGGATGATGTTGTGCGCCACGCCACCCTTGATCGAACCGATCGAAATCGAGGAATAGGGCGGATCGAAGCGCGGATTGAAGTTGCGCGACTTGAACCGCTCCTCGATACGGCGCAGCTCCATCGCGAGATCGGCCGCCGCGAAGATTGCCGAGACACCGAGCTGCGGCTTTGAGGAATGCGCGGCCTGCCCCGTGATCTCGGTGCGGTAGCGATAGCCGCCCTTGTGCGCGTCGACGACCGTCATCAGCGTCGGCTCGCCGACCAGAACGATGCCGGGGACGGGAAGCGACTTGCCGAACTCCGCGATCATCGGCTTGACGCCGGTGCAGCCGACTTCCTCGTCATAGGAGAAGACGATGTGCAGCGGTAGCGTCAGCTTGCGGCGCTTCATCTCCGGCACCAGCGCCAGCACGCACGCGAGATAGCCCTTCATGTCACAGGTGCCGCGACCGTAAAGCTTGCCATCGCGTTCGGTCATCACGAAGGGATCGGTGTCCCATGGCTGGCCAGCGACAGGCACGACGTCCATGTGACCGGAGAACGCGATGCCGCCATTGCCCGGCGGACCGATGGTCGCGAACAGGTTCGCGTGGATGCCATCGTCGGACGGGAGAAGCTTCGCCTCGACGCCGTGCCCGGCGAGATAGTCGCGGACGAACTCGGCACAGGGGATGTTGGTGTTGGCGCTGATCGTATCGAACGACACCAGCCTGGCGAGCAGCGCCTTGGCGTCGGAGAGTGGGACTTGCATTCAAACTCCTGGGCTTTCGGCCGAAGCGCGGTCTCAGTTCAGGCTTCGCCGCGTGAACGGGCTGTCGAGGGAGAATGGCGGGATCGCGATGTCGACCAGCGTGCCGTCGGACTGCTCCATCTGATAGGAGCCGACCATGATGCCCGACGGCGTCTTCAGCGGACAGCCCGACGTGTACTCGAACGACTGGCCCGGGCCGATGACCGGCGTCTGCCCGACGACGCCCGGCCCGCGCACCTCTTCGACCCGGCCATTAGCGTCGGTGATCTGCCAATAGCGCGAGCGTAGCTGCATCGTCTCGCTGCCCTCGTTGACGATCTCGACCGTGTAGGACCAGAAGAACCGCCCCTCGTCGGGAGCGGACTGGGCCTCGAGATATTCAGGGCGAACGCGCACGCGGATGGAGCGCGTAACCTTCTCGTACATGGACAGGCTCGGCGGTAGGGCTCGGCTAGATGCCACGAGCGGCAGCGGATGCGGCCATGTCGATAATACGTGCTGGCGCAGCGCCTTGTCTCGATCAATTGCGGAGCAGGTGTGCGCTGCGATCGAGCAGCAGGTCAGCTCGTTCATCGAGCCATCACTGGGCCGCCTGGGACCCGTAGCGCTTCTCGATGTAGTCTTCGACGATGACCTTGAAGTCGCTGGCGATATTCGGGCCGCGCAGCGTCATCGCCTTCTTGCCGTCGATGAACACCGGCGCCGACGGAGTTTCGCCCGTGCCAGGCAGCGAGATGCCGATGTCGGCGTGCTTCGATTCGCCTGGGCCGTTGACGATGCAGCCCATGACAGCAAGGTTAAGGCCCTCGACGCCGGGATAGCGCGCCTTCCAGTCGGGCATCCGGTCACGGATCATCGCCTGCACGTCCCGCGCCAGCTCCTGGAACACGGTCGAGGTCGTGCGCCCGCATCCCGGACACGCCGCCACGATCGGCATGAACGTGCGTAGCCCCATCGTCTGCAGCAGCTCCTGCGCCGCCTGCACCTCGAGCGTGCGGTCACCGCCCGGCTCGGGCGTCAGCGAGAAACGGATCGTGTCGCCGATACCCGCCTGCAGCAGGATCCCCATTGCCGCGGACGACGCGACGATGCCCTTCGAGCCCATGCCCGCTTCGGTCAGCCCGAGATGCAGCGCGTAGTGGCTGCGACTTGCCAGCAGCGTGTAGACGGAAATCAGGTCCTGCACCGCCGAGACTTTGGCCGAGATGATGATCCGGTCGGCGCCGAGGCCGAGTTCCTCCGCACGCTCGGCCGACAGCAGCGCCGACTGCACGATCGCCTCGTGCATGACCGCGCGGGCCGGCATGGGCGTCGCACTCTTGGCGTTGTCGTCCATGAGTTGCGTCAGCAGCGCCTGGTCGAGCGAGCCCCAGTTGACGCCAATGCGGACCGGCTTGTTGTGCTTCAGCGCGAGATCGATGATCGCGGAGAACTGCCGGTCCTTCTTGTCCTTGAAGCCGACATTGCCGGGGTTGATGCGGTATTTGTCGAGCGTCTCGGCGCAGGCGGAGTTCTCGGCGAGCAGCGTGTGGCCGTTGTAGTGGAAATCGCCGACGATCGGCACGCGCACGCGCCATCGTTCGAGGCGTTCGCGAATTGCCGGTACGGCCTTGGCCGCCTCGTCGCGGTCGACAGTGATCCGCACGATCTCCGAGCCGGCGCGTGCCAGCGCCGCGATCTGCCGCGCCGTACCTTCCGCGTCCGCAGTGTCGGTATTGGTCATCGACTGGACGACGACCGGTGCGCCGCCACCCACAATCACACCAGCGACGTTGACGGCGCGGGAGGGATGGCGCTCGGCGGGGCCAGATGTGGCAGGTATCTGCATATTTCGGCCTGTCTGCGGTTCAGTCGGCCCCTGATTGGCACACCTTGGTGTCAAATCCAACTATAGCCCGCCATCTCAGCGCCGCTCCATCGCAAATGCAGCCGCGAGCGAAGCGAGGCAGAAAAACGACAGGACGACGACCACGCCGGGCCCCGCCGGAACATCCCAGCCCGTTGACATGGCGAGGCCGCCGAGGGTCCCGACGATCCCGATGCCGCCCGCCAGAACAACCATCGCCTCCGGCGTGCTGGAAAAGGGTCGCGCTGCCGCAGCCGGCATGATCAGGAAGGCGACGATCAGCAGCACGCCGACCACCTTCATGGCAACCGCTATGATGAACGCCAGCAGCATGATCAGGGCGGCCTCGGCGCGGGCTGTGTCATGGCCCTCGGCGGCAGCCAGCTCCTTGTGGACAGCAATAGCCACGAGGGTGCGCCAGTAGAGCGCGATAACGCCGAGGACGACCGCGCCGCCCGCGTAAACCCAGGCGAGATCGCCCTGCGTCACCGCGAGGATGTCACCGAACAGATAGCCCATCAGGTCGAGCCGCTGGCCCGAGAGGCGCGCCGCAGCAATCAGGCCGAGCGCCAGCGCTGCGTGCGAAAGAATACCGAGCAGGCTATCGACAGGCAGCAGCGGCTGGCGCTCCAGCACCACAAGGAGCGCACCGACGATGAGCGATACCAGGATCACACCGAGCGTGAGGTCGATGTCGAAGGCAATGCCGAGCGCCACGCCGAGCAGGCCGGCGTGCGCCACGGTCGAGCCGAAGTAGGACATCCGCCGCCACACGACGAGGCAGCCGAGCGGCGCCGCCACGATGGCGATGCCGAGGCCGGCAAGGAGCGCGCGCAGTAGGAAGGGTTCGAGCATGGCCGCGACTCTTGATCCTGCGGGGCCATGGTGTAAAGCCCGAATGTAACAATGTTGCTCCGCCTTGCATGTCGGACACGCGAGCGCGCGTCTTGCGTCGCTGGCCACGCAGGCAGTATTGCGTGTGCCTCCCGTTCATTCGCTTGCCGGAGCCCGTCCATGGCCCACGATGCCGCCGTGTCCCCGTTCGCCCCCAAGGCGCTGCCCGAGGTGCCCGTCATCGACGGCGTCCGCTTCGCCGCCGCCGAGGCCGGCATCAAGTACAAGAACCGCAAGGATCTGATGATCGCGGTGATGGACGAAGGCACCACGGCAGCCGGCGTGCTGACCCAGTCGAAGACCTGCTCGGCCCCGGTGCTGTGGTGCCGCGAGAGCCTGAAGTCGGGCAAAGCCCGGGTGCTGGTCGTCAATTCCGGGAACTCGAACGCGTTTACCGGCAAGAAGGGCCGCGAGGCGGTCGAAATGACGGCCGACTACGCGATGAAGGCGGTCGGCTGCGCCAAGAGCGACGTCTATCTCGCCTCGACCGGCGTGATCGGCGAGCCGCTGGAGGCGGGCAAGTTCGCGCACATGCTCGACGGGCTTGCCAAGGCAGCGAAGCCCGACGCCTGGGCCGATACCGCCCGCGCGATCATGACGACCGACACCTTCCCGAAGCTCGTCACGCGCACGGCGACGATCGGCGGCGTGCCCGTGACCATCAACGGCTTCTGCAAGGGCGCCGGCATGATCGCCCCGGACATGGCGACCATGCTTTGCTTCATTTTCACGGACGCGGCGATCGCGGCACCGGCGCTGCAATCGCTGCTCGCGGCCGGCGCTCAGAAAAGCTTCAACTGCATGACCGTCGATGGCGATACCTCGACCAGCGACACCATGCTGTTCTTCGCCACGGGCAAGGCCGCAGCGCGCGGCCAGAAGCCGGTCGCGTCGGCTGACGATCCTGCCCTCGCCGACTTCACCGCCAAGGCGCACGACCTGATGCGCGAGCTCGCCATCATGGTCGCCAAGGACGGCGAGGGGCTGTCGAAATTCGTGACCGTCGAGATCAGCGGCGCCGAAAGCGACAAGGCGGCGCGCACCATCGGTCTCTCGATTGCCAACTCGCCGCTGGTCAAGACCGCGATCGCAGGCGAGGACCCCAACTGGGGCCGCGTCGTGATGGCGGTCGGCAAGGCCGGCGAAGCCGCGGATCGCGACAAGCTCGCGATCTGGTTCGGACCACACCTCGTTGCCAAGGACGGAGAGCGAGCGCCGAGCTACGTCGAGGAAACCGTCGCCGCCTACATGAAGAACGGTGAGTTGCTGATCAAGGTCGACCTCGGCCTCGGCTCAGGCAAGGCCACAATCTGGACGTGCGATCTCACGCACGGCTACATCTCGGTCAATGCGGATTACAGGAGCTGAGCGCGCTTCTTCTCCTTCTCCCCGAGTTTACGGGGAGAAGGAGAAGCAGGCACCAGCCCCCGGCACTTGATCACCTCGCCGTCCAGCCGCCATCGATCGAGTAGTTGGATCCGGTGATCGACGCCCCCGCGTCGCTGGCGAGGAAGACGGCGAGCGCGCCAATGTCCTCGATCGAGGCGAACCGGCCGCTCGGTTGCGACGCGAGAATTTCCTTCTTCGCATCCTCCTCGCTGAAGCCGCGCGCCTTGGCGAGTTCCGGGATCTGCTTCGCAACCAGCGGCGTCATCACGAAACCCGGCGAGATCGCATTGACGGTGATGCCGGTCGTCGCAACTTCCAGTGCGACCGTCTTGGTGAAACCGGCAAGGCCATGCTTCGCGGCTACGTAAGCCGACTTGAATGGCGAGGCGACCAGCGAGTGAGCCGAGCACAGGTTGATGATGCGCCCCCAGTTGCGCTTCTTCATGCCAGGGATGGCCGCGCGCGTTGAATGGAACGCCGAGGTCAGGTTGATCGCGATGATCGCGTCCCACTTCTCGACCGGGAAATCTTCGACAGGCGACACGTGTTGGATGCCCGCGTTGTTGATCAGGATGTCGACCGATCCCAGCTCCTTCTCGCAGCGCTCGACCATCCCCACGATCTGGTTCGGCTTGAGCATGTTGGCCGGATCGTAGACCACGCGCACGCCGGTGGCCGCGATCTCTTTCGTCGCCTGCGCGATCTCGACTTCGCTCCCGAGACCATTGATGATGACATTCGCACCGGCCTTGGCTAGCGCCAGCGCCATGCCATGACCAATGCCCGACGTCGAACCAGTCACGATCGCATTCTTGCCTTTGAGGCTCATCACTCGACACTCCATCCGCTCGCGCCCGCGACGCGAGCGTGCTTTCATCGACAATGTCTCGCGGAGCTCAGGCTAAAGCAACGGACTTGAAATTCACCTTACTTCGCGGCTAGGCGGGGTGTGAATTTCAAGTCCAAAGTTGCTTTAGAACACTATGGCTCTAAAGCGTCTTGGGACCTTGAATGCGACTTTGAGATCGGCCCTGGCGTGGGTCGCATTCAAGGTCCGACGCTTTAGCGCAACGGACACGTTCAGGAGAGCGGCCATTCCGGCTTGTGCGTGCCGAGCGGAACCGATGGTCGGTCCCAGCGCGGCGGCGTCTCGGAGAGCTGTCCGGCATGTCGAAGCGCCGACATCCTTCCATATCGGGATGGGATGTCGTCGAGAAGATCCTGCACGTCGGCACGTCCAATCTTGCTCGCCGTCTGCCCATTCTCGACGCGACCGAGCCCGGTAAGCCAGTGCCCAACCTGCGCCAAGGACAGGCGCACCAGCCAGGAGCCGCCGACTTCGGCGCGCCGCTTCAGCGCCAGCATCGCGCCAGCCGCCATAAGGTAGCCGGCACCATGATCGAGTGCCTGGCAGGGCAACTCGACAGGGCGGTCGACAGCGGCGACGGCTGCCTCGGCATGGTTAACCCCGCTCGCTGTCTGGACGAGAGAATCGAAACCACGGCGAGACGCCCAGGGTCCGACATGGCCCCACGCACAGAGCGACACGTACACGATGCCGGGGCGAACCTCGGCGGCGTGCTCCGGCGAGAAGCCGCGGCTGGCGATCCCACCCGGTCGATAGCCCTGCACGAAGATGTCCGCGGCCTCGAGCAGGCCTGTCAGTGCAGCCTTGCCCGACTCGCTCCGCAGATCGATGTGCGTCGAGAGCTTGCCGCGTCCCGTATCGACGTCGAGGCCGGGAATGTCGGGGAGATGCGGGCCGGTCACGCGCATGACGTCGGCACCATGCGCTGCCAGTGTTCGCCCGCACACCGGCCCGGCGAGGACGCGCGTCAGATCGAGCACGCGCACACCTGAGAGTGGCCGCTCACCCGGTACTAACGGGCGCGGCGGCGCGTCCGCGATTTTGACGATCTCCAGAAGCGGCAGCCCCGCGACCGCGATCCCCTGAGGATGTGCCGCCCACTCCTCGGGCGAACGCATCATGGTGCCGACGAGACCGCGCGCGGCGACCTCGTCCTCGTAGCGCTGGCCCGTCCATTGCTGCAGCGCCGCCGCCACCTTCTCGCGGTCGTATTCGACGCCGAGCATGGCAAGGATGCCGTCGCGATGATGCGGGAAGTTCGTATGCAGGCGAACCCATCGACCATCGCCAGTGCGATACGTGCCGGCGATCCGATCCCAGGCCGCGGGCTTTTCCCAGCCCTCGATCTGGTACAGCCGCTCGCTGATGAATTCCGCCGCCGCGTGGCGCATGTCGACCGATACGCGCTGCGCACGCTTGTTGCGGACGCGGTCGACCTCGCTCGCCGCCAGAGCAGAAGCCGCGATCGTCGCCTGCGCCACCGTGCCGACCTTGAAAGACGACGGCAGCGCCGGGTCGGCGCCGGTGAGCGTCACGCGCTCGAGTGCCGCAGGTTCACCGCCGGCAACCTGCCAGATATGGGCGAGGGCCTTCTCCCGGCTTTCCATGGCGCTGCCTCCGGTTCACGGCACCGAGGCGATCGTGGCCTCGGTTGCCATCAAACCGATAACATATCGGGCGCCCGGCGGGGCGAAATCACCCCGCTATTGCGAGAGGTCACGCACAAACTGCCACTGGCCACCCTTGTAGGTCACATTCGGCTTGCACGCTTCGCCGCTCGTGTACGAGCGACCGGGCGCCGGCATGCATTGCTTCCCGCCACGATCGCGGCGGCCGCAACGGCGACCACGGCCCTCGCGCTACTCCGTTCACCGCACCAGTTCGATTCCCGGCAAATGCCCAAAACGTGTTCATGAAAGAATCCTCCGGCGTAAGCGCCCAAATCCAAGCAAAGCATCCAACTGAGCTATAAGAGCAAATCAGCTCTCCAACGCAAGCCTGAACCCCCGTCATCGGCGCAGACATTGGGTGCCGAGCCCGCTACTCGGCCCAAAATGCGGCTGTGGCTCGGGACGGCGGTGCATCGCGCACCGGTTGGCTAACTGCCTCCGAACCTCTATAGGCCACTACCCGACAATCAATCGCGACCGCGGACGTGGTGGAACTGGTAGACACACAGGACTTAAAATCCTGAGACGGCAACGTCGTGTGGGTTCGATTCCCACCGTCCGCACCAATATGTCGCTCGCGCGCCTGTTCGCTTTGATCAGCGCCTCCGCTGGGGCGGCGCTCAGCGCCGGGTCGCGTTGCTCCCCCATCGCCGAGTGCGATCGTTTGGATAGCACTCAGGCCGACGCGCCACTGTCCTCGATCTCGACGTCGACGCCCGCCTCTCGCAGGATCAGCGCGACCTCGGCGGCGCGGCGTCGGAACTCGGGTGAGCCTGGCTCGATGCCAATGCATACGCCGCGCGCAAGCATCGCCGTCGTCAGCCGGAAGCCTCTGCCCCGCGCGCCCTGCGCCTCCGTGTGCAGCGCCACCACGACGCCACCAGCCAGCGTGGCGCCGGTCAGCGCGTCGACGAGAACTACGGCACCCGTTGCCTTGTGGATGGCAAAGAGATCGAGCGCCGTCGCGCGGCCGAGCTCGATCGTCGCCAGCACGACATCGTTGTGCGCGCATGACGTGTCGTCGCGTTCGGCAAGCGTTTCGAGATCGAGCTTCGCCGTCACCGCGATCGACGACACGGGCACCAGATCGGTCGCGCTGCGCAGCAGCATCCCGCGACCGGCATCGAGCGGCGCATCCGACATCCAGAACAGCCGCGCCCCGAACTGGCCGACGAGCTGACACGGGGCATCGGGCGATGCGAGCACCGCTCCGCGCGCGATGTCGAGATCGGTATCGAGCTGGATCACCACCGCGGTGCCGCCGCGTGCGGTCTCGAGATCACCGTCCATGGTGGCGATGCGACGGACCCGCGCGCTGCGGCCGGAGGTCGTGTCGACGATCGGGGCGCCGACCGAGATCGAGCCCGAGCTCACGGTGCCGGCGAGGCCTCGAAAATCCGGCGCACGACGCAGCACGATCTGCACCGGGAACCGGAACGCACCCGCGGAAGACGGACCGCGACCGGGCACGCTGCCGAGAATGTCGAGCAGCGTCGGCCCGCGATACCACTCCATCACCTGAGATCGTCGCGCAACGTTATCGCCGGACGTCGCCGCCATTGGAATGGCCACCACACCCTCGAACGCGAAACGCTCCATGACGGCATGGAAGTCGCGCTCGATTTCGCGGAAGCGCGCCTCACTCCAGCCGGTTAGATCCATCTTGTTGACCGCTAGCACCACACGCCGCACGCCGAGCAGGCCGAGGATCGCCGCGTGCCGACGCGTCTGCGACTTCACGCCATGTCGAGCGTCGACCAGCATCACCGCGATATCCGCGTGCGAGGCGCCGGTCGCCATGTTGCGCGTGTATTGCTCGTGACCAGGGCTGTCGATGATCACATAGCGGCGGCGGTCGGCATCGACATAACGCCACGCGATGTCGATCGTAATGCCCTGCTCGCGCTCGGCAGCGAGACCATCGACGAGCAAACTGAAATCCGGCTGGCCATCCGGCAGTAGCGAGCGGGAGATCCGCGCACGCGTGTCCTCCGGCAGATCGGAGGCATCCCACAGCAGACGGCCAATAAGTGTCGACTTGCCGTCGTCGACCGAGCCGCAGGTGAGAATGTGGACGATGCCGTCGAGGTCGGCGCCCGCCGCTCCCGTCCTCTCGAGACTTGGCGCCGCCACCGGCGACGGCGCGTCCTCCGGAGCCGACATGACAGAGGAACTCTTCTTTGGCGCGGCCGCCATCAGAAATAGCCTTCCTGCTTCTTTTTCTCCATGGCGCCGGCCTGGTCGTGGTCGATCAGGCGGCCCTGGCGCTCGGATGTGCGCGCAGCCAATGTCTCGGTGACGACGGCCTCGAGATCGGTCGCGTCGGACTCGACGGCCGCCGTAAGCGGCCAGCAGCCGAGCGTGCGAAAGCGGACACTGCGCATCTCCATCGTCTCGCCCGGCTTGAGCGGCATCCGGTCGTCGTCGAGCACGAGAAGCTGACCGCCACGCACGATCGTCGGACGCTCCGCCGCGAGGTACAGCGGCACCACGTCGAGCTTCTCGCGCAACACGTAGCGCCACACGTCGCGCTCGGTCCAGTTCGACAGCGGAAAGACGCGCACGCTCTCGCCGGTGCCGAGACGGCCATTGAGCAGGTTCCACATCTCCGGGCGCTGCTTGCGCGGCTCCCAGCGGTGGCCGGGCGAGCGGAAGGAAAACACGCGCTCCTTGGCGCGGCTCGCCTCCTCGTCGCGGCGCGCGCCGCCGAATGCGGCATCGAAACCGTAGCGATCGAGCGCCTGGCGCAGCGCCTCGGTCTTCATGACGTCAGTGTAGAGCGATGGCGCGTAGTCGATCGGATTGATGCCGCGCGCACGCCCGTCCTCATTGGTGTGGACGATCAGATTGAGGCCCAGTTCGCGCACGGTGCGGTCGCGGAAGGCGATCATGTCGCGGAATTTCCACGTCGTGTCGATGTGCATCAACGGAAACGGGATGTCCTGCGGATAGAAGGCCTTGCGCGCGAGGTGAAGGAGGACCGTCGAATCCTTGCCGATTGAATAGAGCAGCACCGGCTTGCGGAACTGCGCCGCCGTCTCGCGGAAGATATGAATGCTCTCCGACTCGAGAACGTCGAGATGACTGATCGGACTGCTCATGCTGCCGCCACCCTCACACCGCCGGGCGGGCCGCGCGGCCCGGATTTCCGGTTGATTTCGGCCCCATACCTAGCACCTGACGGCGCCGGCACGGCGACCAGCGTGCAACTGGTACACAATATCCGCCTAGAGCATCAGCCGACCGCACGGAATCGCCGGATCGTCGCACGGCACCTTCTCAACGCCACCCCTCACGCTCGTAGGCGTCAGCGAGGAAGTCGAGGAATGCCCTCACCTTCGGGGCGTTCTGCCGGCCATTCGGCATAAGGGCGTTCAGTTGTACGGTGTCCGGTACGTGGACGTCCTCAAGCACCGGCACCAGCCGGCCGTCCTTGAGGGCGCGGGCGGCTTGCTCGTTGGACAGGCGGATGAGGCCGACCCCGTGGATGGCCGCGCGGTAGCACGCCATCCCGTCGTCGAACTGGTAGCGGGAGAAGACCTGAATCGTCCGGATCCGATCACCGTCCTTGAACGGCCATTGGCCGAGGTTGGCGCCGGCCGACGAATACAGGCACTCGTGCTGCAGCAGGTCGTCCGGCACCTCGATGGGCGGATGCCGTTCCAGGTACGACGGCGCCGCGCACAGAACACGACGGAACGTTGCAAGGCGACGCACCACGAGTGAACTATCGGGCAGCGCGCCGAGCCGTATTGCAACGTCGATCTGGTTCTCGACAATGTCTATTCTGCGGGCCGCAATCGAGAACTCGATCCGGATGTCCGGATAGCGCTCGCTGAACGCCGGCAATGCGCCTACCAAGGTCTCGAATCCGACCCCAGTGGCACACGCCACCCGGATTTCACCCCGCGGCGACGCTGCTTGGGCGCTGACATCCGCCTCACATTCCGCGATCGCAGCGAGGATCTGCCTTGCGCGCGCGACATACCGCTCGCCTTCGGCGGTCAAAGTGGCCCGCCGTGTCGTGCGATTGAGCAGTCGTACGCCGAGCCGCTGTTCCAGGCGAGAGACGACCTTGGCCACCGCCGATGGCGTCAGTCCGACGTCCTCAGCCGCTGCAGTGAACCCACCGCGTTCGGCGACGCGGACCATCGCGTACATTTCTTCCGACTGTCGCATGGGAGCCCGAACATTATGATTGTAATGGATAATTTTACACGACGCCCGAACGTGGCGCGAACGCAGTCCCTGCGGACGCTTGCGCTCGATGCAGTGAGTGCGGCTCCGCCCCGGATTGCTACTGTCTCCAGCGGGCCTGGGTCAATCCGCGGCTCAACGGTCAGGCGTGCCTGATATATCGGCGATATGCCTGAGATCTAGGAATCTAGTTCCGAAATCTTTGTCCGCGCGTCCCGATTATCAGCATGGCTCCTGAATGCCATTTACGGATCACCCCACCGGCGATCGAGTCGCCGAGAAAAAAACGGGGAAACGGAGATGGTCATGAGCGAACAAGCATTGCCGATGGGCGCGCACGCACTAGCCGACCGCGCCACTTCCATTTTCGGGACTTTTATTGAGCGCGTAGCGGGCACCTACACGGCGTCGCTGGAGCTGAAAGCCGCCAAGGTGCGACGAGACATCCTCCGACGATACAGCGAGAGCGATCTCGCCGGTTTCGGGTGGAGCCGCGAAGAAATCCGCCGCTTGAAATCCAACTAACTGAATTCAAATCACAAACACCACGGTGAACTCAATGAGCACGCAGAACCTCCACATCGCGGGGGCGGCTTACGACGCCTCGAATGAAAAGTTGAAGTCCGCCTCGACCGCGGCCATCGCGGCAGGCACCAGCTACGTCGCGCAGATCTTCTACGACCTCGTCAGACTCCGCAGCTTTCGGAAGGCAGAGCGGGAGTTGAACGCCCTCGACGACCGGATGTTGAGAGACATCGGTCTCGACCGGAGCGAGATCAAGTCGGCGCTAATGAACGCCCGCAACGAGCGGGTGAATGGCTGGACCCTGCCGGGCAAGTCGTTCTAAGCCGACGATCGACGGGCGAAGTTGAAACGCCGCACGGGGCATATCTCGTGCGGCGTTTGCTATTGGGGCCGCCTCAGGCCGTCGCGATGTAGTCGCGCATCGCGCTCGCCTCCAGCTCGACCTCGGCGATGTGATGCTTGACCACGTCGCCGATCGAGACAATGCCGGACAGCCGCCGATCGGAGACAACCGGCAGGTGCCTGCACCGCCGCGCTGTCATCCGGCTCATGATCTCGTCGATCGTGTCGTCCTCGGTGCAGGTGAGCACATCGCGCGTCATGACCTCAGACACGGGCCAATCGAGGCAGCCGGCTCCGTCTTTCGCGATCGCCTGGACGATGTCGCGTTCGGACACGATCCCCGCGATCTGGCCGGCCTTGTCGGTCACCACGATGGCGCCGATGCGTTTCGCAGACAGGCGCACGGCGACGGCCATCAGCGTCGTCTCGACGCGCACGGTCTCGACGGCGTGACCCTTGACCTTAAGAATTGCGGCAACATGCATGGGCTTCCTCCCGTTCTCCGGCTGAAGATGACCCATCACGCGGGTACAGGGCACCCGCCCCAACTAGCCCTGTCTCACCACGAAGCGATCATCGAGTGGCCGATGAGATCGTTCGTCGTTGCACTTGTAGCTCGTGGCGCGGCGTAATAATCGCCGAACCTCCTATACTAAAGTGGACTACGCGCGGAGGGGTTGCAAGGGGGCTAGTCCGCACTCGCACGGGAAGACGTGCTGCATCGCACAAACCTCGCCCGCGCGCGCGGGGATTGATCGGCCCTACACCCGCCCCTAAAGGTACAGCCATGCTGCCGCGCCTCGGCGCCCCTCTTTCGAGCCGGAGACAAAAAGGATCATGAGCAACGACAAGGGCCTCAAGTTCTTCATCGGCGGCTCATGGGTCACGCCGGCATCGACAGCCGCGATCGACGTCGTGAATCCGGCGACCGAGCAGCCCTTCGCCAAGGTCGCGCTCGGCACCAAATCGGACGTCGACAAGGCCGTTGCCGCAGCCCGCGCGGCCTTCCCCGCATTTTCCGCGACCTCGCGTGAAGAGCGCCTCGCGCTGCTCGAGAAGATCGCCGCGATCTACAAGCGCCGTTTCACCGAGATGGGCGAGACCATCAGCCGCGAGATGGGCGCGCCGCTACCGTTCGCAACCCGGTTCCAGGCCGGCGCGGGCATGGGCCATTTCCGCACGATGCACGGCATCCTCAAGACTTACGCCTTCGAGGAGAGGCACGGCCCGACCGAGATCCTGCGCGAGCCGATCGGCGTCATCGGCATGATCACGCCGTGGAACTGGCCGGCCAATCAGATCTCCTGCAAGGTCGCCGCCGCGCTCGCCGCCGGTTGCACGATGGTGCTGAAACCGTCCGAGGTAGCGCCATTCTCCTCAATCCTCATCGCCGAGATGCTGGAGGAAGCGGGCGTTCCAGCCGGCGTCTTCAACCTCGTGCATGGTGATCGCGTCGTCGGTCAGGCGATGGCCGAGCATCCGGGCATCGACTGCATGTCCTTCACCGGCTCGACCGGCGCCGGCATCGACGTCGCCATCCGCGCCGCGCCGACAGTGAAGCGCGTCGGCCAGGAGCTCGGTGGCAAGTCAGCCAACATCCTGCTCGATGATGTCGACTGGACGAAGATGGTGACCGAGGGCGTGAAGCTGTGCTTCCGCAATTCCGGCCAGTCGTGCAACTCGCCGACGCGGATGCTGGTGCCAGCGAAGAAGATGGGCGAGGTCGCCGAGATCGCCAAGGCGGCGGCGCTGTCGATCAAGGTCGGCGATCCGGCGGCAGCCGACAGCGACATGGGGCCTGTCGTCTCCGACGTGCAGTGGCGCAAGATCCAGGACCTGATCCAGTCCGGAATCAAGGAAGGCGCGACGCTGGTCACCGGCGGCCCCGGCAAGCCTGAGGGCCTCAATCAGGGCTACTACGTCAAGCCAACCGTGTTCGCGAACGTGACGCCGGAGATGCGGATCGCGCGCGAGGAAATCTTCGGGCCGGTGCTGTCGATCATCGGCTACGCGGACGAAGCCGACGCCGTCCGCATCGCCAACGATCACGCCTTCGGCCTGGCCGGCTACGTCAATAGCGGTGATATCGACCGCGCCAAGCGCGTCGCGCGCCAGATCCGCGCCGGCATGGTGACCGTCAACATGGCGGTCGCAGATCCCTCCGCACCGTTCGGCGGCTACCGCCAGTCCGGCAACGGCCGCGAGTGGGGCCAGCACGGACTCGAAGAGTATCTCGAGATCAAGGCTGTCATGGGCTGGAACGCGGCCTAAGTTGCACTAACCGCTAAAGTCAGAAGCGCTTGACGGGGGGCCATGCGCCCCCCTTATAGCTGGCGATATCAGTCGGCCGGGCGGCCGCTGCCGGACGCTGCGCAATCGGCGCGAGGTGGAGGAAAGTCCGGGCTCCATGGATCGACGGTGGCGGCTAACGGCCGCCGGGGGCAACCCCAGGGAAAGTGCCACAGAAAGCAAACCGCCGAAGCGGGCTCGCCCGCGGCAGCAAGGGTGAAAGGGTGCGGTAAGAGCGCACCGCGCCTCTGGTGACAGAGGTGGCAAGGTAAACCCCACCGGGAGCAAAACCGAATAGGGGCGGCACGGCGCAGCGGGTTCGCCCGATGCGCCAAGCGTGGTCCACGCCGCTGCCCGGGTTGGTTGCACGAGGCGCCGAGCAATCGGCGTCCCAGATGAATGGCCGTCGCGGAGGCTCGCCTCCAGACAGAACCCGGCTTACAGGCCGACTGATATTTTCTTGCCGCGGGCTGCTGGAAAGAGCTGCTTCGCGACCTATCCGTCGTGCCATGCCCGCGGCGGCACGAGCGACAGCGCAGAGTTTGGGGCCGCGCCTGCCGGAAAGAGGTGCCATGCCAATGACCATCGTCATCCGCGTGGCGACGGACGCCGATTTCGACACGCTCGTCCGGCTCAATCAGGTCGTGCAGAGCGTCCACGCCGAGCTCTATCCCAATGACTTCGGCGCAACGGTCGACGCGGATGGATTGGAAGCTCTGCTCGCTCCGCGGCTCGGCAACATCGCGATCGCTGAGATCGACGGCGCGCCCGTCGGCTATATGTGGTGCGAGGTGCAGACGCGGCCGACGAGCCCGTTTTCGCCTGCACGCCGGAGACTCTACGTGCATCACCTGTCGGTTTCGCCGGATGCCCGCCGCAGCGGCGTCGCGAGCGCGCTGACGGCGCACGCGGAGGCGCGTGCCGAGGGCGAGGAACTCGATGAAATCGCGCTGTCGCACTGGGCCGCGAACTCGGCAGCAAAAGAGTTCTTCGCCGGACAAGGCTTCGAACCCTACCAGCTCCTGCTGCGGAAGCGACTGAGCGACTCGACGCCGGAATAGCGCGACGCTATCCCCGCACCTCGCCGCCGGTCGCCTTCCTGACCTCGGCGATCACCTTCTTCGACACGGCGTCGATCTCGGCATCGGTCAGCGTCTTCTCGGTCGGCGACAGCGTCACCTCGATGGCCAGCGACTTCTTCTCGGCGCCTATCGCATCGCCCTCGAAGAGGTCGAACACGCGGATACCCGAGATGAGCGCCTTGTCCGCACCGGCCGCGGCCTTCACAACATCACCTGCCGCCACCTTGCGATCGAGCAGGAACGCGAAGTCGCGCGTCACCGGCAGCAGGTCGGCGGCGGCGAGCGGCGCCTTCGCCCTCGACTTCCTCTTCTCCGCCGGGAGTTGGCTGACGAACACTTCGAACGCCGATACGGGGCCGGAAACGTCGAGCGCTTTCAGCGTCAGAGGATGCACCTCGCCGAAGTGAGCGAGCACAACCTTCGGCCCGAGCCGCAGCGTCGCCGAACGGCCGGGATGGAACCACGCCGGCGCATCACGCGTGATCTGCGCCCGTGCCGGATCGAGGCCAAGCGCTGCCAGCAGCGCCGCCGCATCAGCCTTGATGTCGAACACGTCGGCAGGGCTGGCGGCACCGTCCCAATGACGGCCGCTGCCGATGAGCTGCGCTGCGCCCATGCGCACGCCCGACGCCAGCAGGAGCTGATCCTCGGGCTTGTCGCCGCGGTACACCTGGCCGACCTCGAACAGCGCCACATCGGCAAAGCCACGATTGCGGTTGCGCTGCGCCGCCGTGAGCAGGCCCGGCAGCAGGCTCGGCCGCATCGAGCTCATCTCGGTCGAGATCGGATTGGCGAGCTCCAGCGCATCGGAGCCGCCGCCGAAAGTCTCCGCCCATGCGCGCGGAATGAACGACCACGTGATTGCCTCGACGAAGCCGCGCGTCGCCAGCACCCGGCGCGCCCGCCGCCCGCGCTTCTGCACTTCGGTAAGGACGGCGCGCGTGACGCCGTGAATGCGCGGCATCGCGGCTGGCGGCACCGTGTCAAGCCCCGCGATACGCACGATTTCCTCGACGATATCCGCCGAGCCGTGCACATCGGGCCGCCACGTCGGTACCGTCACCTCGACCGTGTCGCCCTTGCCATCGACCTCGAAGCCCAGCGCGTCGAGTGTTTTCCTGGCTGCACTGTCCTTGATGTCGAGGCCGGCGAGCTTATTCACCCGCGAGAACGCGAACGAGACTACCGTCTTTTTGACGGGCGCCTCACCCGCCACCCGCGCGCGCGACGGCGCACCGCCGGCGACATCGAGCATCAGTCGCGTGCCGAGATCGAGACCGCCCATGATGAACGCGGGATCGACGCCGCGCTCGAAACGATAGCGCGCGTCCGTCTGCAGACCTGCCTTGCGGCCCGTCGCGGCAGTCATCAGCGGGTCGAAGTAGGCGCATTCGATGAGGACGTTCGTCGTGTCATGGGTCGAGCCCGATTCCTCGCCACCCATGATGCCGCCGAAGCCGAGCACGCGCTTCTCGTCGGCGATCACGCACATGCCGTCCTCGACATTGTGTTCCTTGCCATCGAGGCCGAGGAAGCGCTCGCCGCTGCGGCCGTTGCGGGCTCGGATCGCGCCGGTGAGCTTGTCGGCGTCATATACGTGCAGCGGACGGCCGACATCCATGCTGACGTAGTTGGTGACGTCGACGACGGCGTTGATGGGCCTGAGGCCGATCGCCTTCAGCCGCTGCTGCATCCAGGCCGGCGACGACCCGTTCTTGATTCCGCGGATATAGCGCCCGGCGAACACCGGGCACGCCTTGGCTAGCTCCGGCGGGAACTCGAGCTTGATGTCGACGGGGCAGTCGAACGATCCTTCGACACCCGCGGTCTTACGCGGGGCCTTGAGATTGCCGAGGCCGCACGCCGCGATGTCGCGCGCGATCCCTCGAACACCAGTGCAGTCCGGCCTGTTCGGCGTCAGCTTGACCTCGACCACCGGATCGCCGAGACCCATCACGTCGATGTAGCGCTTGCCGATGTCCTTCGCGTGGGCATCGCCGAGGTCGATGATGCCCTGGTGGTCGTCCGACAGCTCCAGTTCGCGCTCGGAGACCAGCATCCCGTTCGAGACGACACCCCGCACCGGGCGCTTGTCGAGCGTGATCCCGGTGCCCGGGATGTAGCTGCCGAGCGGCGCGAAGACGCCGATCATGCCGGTGCGGGCGTTCGGCGCGCCGCATACGACCTCGACGACGCCCGAGCCCGTATCGACCTGCACGACGCGCAGCTTGTCGGCGTTCGGATGCTGCTTCGCCTCGACCACGCGGGCGACGACGAACGGGCTCAGCGCCTTCGCCGGCTCCTCGACGCTTTCGACCTCGAGGCCGATGATCGACAGCCGGTCGACGATCTGGTCGAGCGACACAGTGGTGTCGAGGTGGTCGCGGAGCCAGTCGAAAGTGAACTTCATGAACGGATCTCGCAAAAGGGCATCGCCGCTCGAGGCTGGGTGCCCGGCGGTCAGCGGCGCCACTCATGGAACGATTTCAGCGGAATTTCAACCGCACGGGCAGGCGGCGGCGCCGTCCTGGTGCCGCCCGGCCTGCATCAGACTGCCGCCGCGGCCAACCGCGTGCGGCGCACGGCTATTTTGGCGCCAGGACCATCACCATCTGGCGACCCTCGAGGCGAGGCTCCGATTCGACCTTCGAGATCTCCTGGACCTCGGCCTTGACGCGCTGGAGCACGGCCATGCCGAGCTGCTGGTGCGCCATCTCGCGGCCACGGAACCGCAAGGTCACCTTCACCTTGTCGCCTTCGTCGAAGAAACGCTTTATGGCGCGCATTTTCACGTCGTAGTCGTGATCATCGATGCTGGGTCGCATCTTGATCTCTTTGATTTCGACGATCTTCTGCTTCTTGCGGGCTTCAGCCTGCTTCTTCTGCTCCTGGAATTTGAACTTGCCGTAATCCAGGATCTTGGCCACAGGCGGGTCTGCGTCGGGCGATACCTCAACGAGGTCCAGCCCGGCCTCAATGGCCTGTCGCAGTGCTTCGAGGGTCTCGACGACCCCGACATTGTCTCCGTCCGCATTGATCAGGCGGACACTCCGCGAGCGGATGGCATCATTCATTCTGGGACCGGAAGGCTCACGCTCCGGGCCCGCGCGCATAGGACGACGTATGTTGCTTCTCCCAAGAAAGGCCGACGTGGATCAAATTGGAGGTCTGCTCGAGAAACTGGGGTCACCCCGGCCGCGGGCGACATCTGGACGCAGACTCGAATAGAAAATGGCACTTTCCAGCCCTCTGTCAAGCCGGACCAATTACACCCTAAAAAGTGTTACTCGGACGATTGACCGGACAGCTCCCGGATCGTAACTTCTAGGTGCAGCGCAGCATTTCGGAGCTGCGGAGGTCGCGTACACATGAAGCGGGTGCTTGTCATCGGCTGTGCGGGGGCGGGAAAGACCGTTTTCGCGCGTCGTCTGTCGGAACGGACGGGCCTCCCCCTCATCCACCTCGATCGGGAATTCTGGCAGCCCGGATGGGTGCCGACGGCTCGCGAACCCTGGCGTCGCCACGTCGAGCAACTCGCCTCGCGCCCGCGCTGGATCATGGATGGCCAGTACGGCAGCTCGATCGGCCTTCGTCTCAAATGGGCCGATACGGTGTTCTTTCTCGATATGCCGCGCTGGTTGTGCATGACGCGAGTCCTGCGCCGTACGCTTCGCAATTATGGGCGCACACGCGCCGACATGGCGAGCGGCTGTCCTGAGCGCTTCGACCAGGAGTTTCTGCGCTACGTCTGGGAGTACGAGAGCGAGCACCGGGGGCGCGCAATCGAATCGCTGCGCGGATTTCACGGCGATGTCATCGTGCTTCAGAGCCCGAGCGAGGTGAGAGCCTATCTCGCCGATTGCGAGCCGATGGCCGAGCCTGCGCCGGCGATATGACAATTTCGCTGCCGCACCCCGCGCCGCTAAAGCGTCTTTGGACTTGAAATTCACTCCTCGCCTCGCCTCGCACTGAGGTGAATTTAAAGTCGCTTGCTCTAGCCCTTGCGTCCCCCTGATACATCACCCACTCTGCCAAACAACGATAGCGCGGCAGCCCATGCCGCCACCTGAGGAAACCGCGACCCCGGGGAGTGCGCGCGATGAAGCTCATGTGGTTCCACCTGATGCCGTACACCGAGCTGCCGGACGATTTCCGGCAGTCGCATCCCTCGGTGTGGGTCGACATTCATTCCTCGCTGTTCGATCCCAAGCGAGCCCACCACATGTACAACGACTTCATGGACGAGATGGAGTTCGCTGCGGATTGCGGGTTCGACGCGATCTGCTGCAACGAGCATCACTCGAACGGCTACGGCCTCATGCCATCGCCGAACCTGATCGCGACGGCACTGGCGCGACGCACGACCGACACCGCCATTTGCGTCATGGGCAACAGCCTCGCGCTCTACAATCCGCCGACGCGCGTCGCGGAAGAGTTCGCGATGATCGATTGCATCTCGGGCGGAAGGCTCATCGCGGGCTTCCCGGTCGGCACACCGATGGATACGACCTACGCCTACGGCCAGAATCCGTCGATGCTGCGCGAGCGCTATCTCGAAGCGCACGATCTCGTCATGCGCGCTTGGCAGGAGAAGGACACCTTCGCCTTCAACGGCCGCTTCAACCAGCAGCGCTATGTCAACATCTGGCCGCGCCCGATCCAGCAGCCGCATCCGCCGGTGTGGATCCCCGGCGGCGGCTCGGTCGAGACGTGGCGATGGTGCGCGGAGATGGACTACGTCTACTGCTACCTCTCCTACTACGGCTATAAGGCCGGCCAGGCGACCATGCAGGGTTTCTGGAACGAGATGGACCGGCTCGGCAAGGATCGGAATCCATATCGCGCCGGCTTCCTCCAGTTCGTTGGCGTTGCCGAGAGCCGCGCCGAGGCGATGGAGCGCTATGCGGAAGCCGCCGAGTATTTCTACGGGCGCTGCCTGCACGTCGATCCGCGCTTCGCCTCGCCGCCGGGCTACAACACCGAGGCGACGATGCGCGCCGGTCTCGAAAGCCAGGTGAAGCGCGCCGCCGACGAGGCCGCGCAGGCCAAGACCGCCGCGGCCGCGCCGGGCCACAACAAGGCCAAGGACCAGCTTGCTGGTGCCACGACAGGCACCACCGCCGGCACGCGCTTCAACATGGTCGCGCGCGAGATGGAGGACATCGTCGAGCGCGGCTACGTTGTCGTCGGCTCGCCTAAGGATGTCGCCGAGCAGCTCGAGCACGTCGCCAAGACGCTCAACGTCGGCCACTTCATGCTGCTGCTACAGTACGGCAACATGTCGAAGGAGCTGACCAAGTACAATACGAAGCTGTTTGCCGAGCAGGTGATGCCCAAGCTCAAGCCGCTGTTCTCCGAGTGGGAGGACCGGTGGTGGCCGAAGCCAATGGAGAAGTCGACGCGCGCGGCGTTGCCGGCGTTCCGTCCGATCGCGGCGGAATAGGGGATGCGCCCTTGACTCTCGTCTCGGCAGCGGGACCCGGCGCATCATAATCGACGCCCAACATGAGTTTCCTAGCGCGGTCAACCTCGTCGCCGAGACATACGCTGCCCTCCGCCGGCATCGCCGAAGCGGCGCGAAAGACGCGGACCAGGGCGAGACATGCTTTGCACAGTCGAACGATCGATCGCACCAACCTGCGCTTCGGACGCGGTGGTGCTTCGCGGAGCCAGTAGGTTTCATACCAACTGGGGTGGACGTGGAACGCACGGAATTCCCTGAAATAGCTGTCGTCGTTGAACGCCTGTTGCCGCCTCTGGAAATGCCTGACGTTGATTCTCGCTTGCGTCTCCGCATCGAACCACATGGGAACCTCACCCGGCTTCTGGGCGAAGCGGACGATCCGACTTCGACCCCATGGGGCATGATCGTGCCAGGACCGCCCACACGCGCTTCGGGAAAGCGTCTGGTTGGCGTGGTCTTTCCCTTGGGGAGATCTTGTTTTTCTGACGGCTCACGGTCGCGCTGAGGCGTCGGGCTTGCAATTCGCTCCTGTACGGCCTCAAACTCAGGCGGGGTTCAAGTCCGTTGATTTGAATTTGCGGCGTGCCAGGCAAGGAGGTGCGTCATGCTCTGCTCTTTCGAGGAATTCTCACTCGATATCAGTCGCCGTGAACTACGCCGCGGCAGCGAGCTGATCTCCATCGAGCCAAAAGTTTTCGATCTGCTGGTCCATCTCATTACCCACCGCGAGCGCGTGGTGAGCAAGAACGATCTCGTCGAAGTCGTCTGGGATGGTCGCGTCGTCTCGGACTCGGCGCTGACGAGCGCCATCAACGCCGCGCGCGTGGCGATTGGCGACAGCGGCGAAGCGCAACGGCTCATCAAGACCTACCCACGCCGAGGCGTCCGCTTCGTGGGCAAGGTTCGCGAGGAGCTTGGCCAGCCCACAGCGATCGTGGCCGGGGAAACGCAAGCGAAATGGGCGCGCAGTCTCGCCAAGAAATCCGACTTACTGCCGTTTGCTCGCCGCCATCGGTTGGCTGTCGTGGCAACATGCGCGCCGTCCGGCGTACCGCAATCCGCGGTCGTGAGCTTTCACATCAACGACGAATTCGAACTCATCGTCACCGCGCATAGAGAGCACCGCAAGGTGGTCAATCTGCGCGTCAATCCGATAGTGAGTGCGGTCATCGGATGGGATGACTTGCAGACGCTGCAGTTGGAGGGACACGCCGAATTGCTGGATGGCACGAGCCTGGACGACGCGAAACGCTACCTCGCAACACGAAGCCCAGACGAATTCCAATGGCGCCAGCGCGTCGAGGGCATCGTCTACATCAAGATCACGCCGACCTGGATGCGCTACAGCGATTTCCGAATCAATCCCGCGAGCATTCTGACGCTTGATCTGGCGACCGGCGCAGAGACGCGGGCGGCGAGGCTCTATCGCGCAGAACCGGGATGATTCTGCTCCGCCGCGCGCTCCATCAGCGCGACGAGGCCCTGCAGCAGCGCTATCGGGGTCGGCGGGCAGCCGCGGATGTGAAGATCGACGGGGATGACCTTGTCCACGCCGCCGACCGTGGCATAACCGTCGAACAAGCTTTCGCCGCACGCGCAGTTGCCAGCGGCCACGACCCACTTCGGATTGGGCGTCGCGTTATACGTCCGCTCCAGCGCCTCACGCATGTTTTTCGTCACCGGCCCGGTCACCAGCAGCACGTCAGCGTGACGCGGCGAGGCGACGAAGCGCAGCCCGAAACGCTCGAGATCGTAGTAGGCGTTCGATAGCGCGTGGATCTCCAGCTCGCAGGCGTTGCACGAGCCCGCATCTACCTGGCGGATCGACAGGCTGTGGCCGAGCGCGCGGCGCGACGACTTCTGCAGACGCTCGGCGAGCTCCGCGAGCATGGCATCGTCATCGTTTGGACGCGCCTCGGTCAGCGGCGCCTTCAGCAGTCCTTCGAGAAGCAACCTGCGCATCACGGTGCTCTTACAGATCATGCCCCGAGTAGGAGCAGTTGAACGACTTGTTGCACAGCGGGAAGTCGGCGACGATGTTGCCCTCGATCGCGGCTTCGAGCAGCGGCCATTGGAACCATGAGGGATCGCGGATGTGCGCGTTGGCAATCGCGCCATCGGCCCCGAGTCGCGCCCACGCGAGGACATCGCCGCGGAACGCCTCGACCAGCGCCATGCCCTCCTGGCCGGCAGCCGCGGCTAGCGACGGCTCAAGCTCTGCGGCTATCGGCCCGTCGGGCAGCTTCTCCAGGCACTGCTCGATAAGCGACAGGCTCTGCGTGATCTCTTCTATGCGCACCCACACGCGCGCATCGACGTCGCCCGCGTTGCGCGTCGGCACCTCGAAGGTAAGCGCGTCATAAGGCGCGTAGCCCTGCACCTTGCGCGCGTCGAACGCGCGCCCCGACGCGCGGCCGACGTAGCCGCCGGCACCATACTGGCGCACCAGCTCCGCGCGCACGATGCCGGTCGTCACCGTACGATCCTGCAGCGAGGCGGTAACGTCGTAGAGATGCACCAGGTGCGGAAATGTGCGGCGGATGTGGGCGATGAGACTGCGGATGTTCGCCGCTCCCGCCTCGCCGAGATCGCACGCGACGCCCCCCGGAACCACACGATCCATCATCAGCCGATGTCCGAAGCAGGTGTTCGCACACCGCAGCACCTGCTCGCGCAGCACGCCGCAATGGGCGAGCATCATCGAGAATGCCGCATCGTTGCAGATCGCGCCGACATCGCCGAGGTGATTGGCAATACGCTCCAGTTCGGCCATCACCGCGCGCAAATAAAATGCGCGCGGCGGAACCTCGATGCTGGCCGCCGCTTCGACCGCCCGCGCGAACGCGAGTGCGATCGCGACCGTGCTGTCACCGGACACGCGCCCCGCGAGCAGCGCCGCCTTCGACAGCTTCGCGCCACGCAGCAGACCCTCGGTGCCCTTGTGCACGTAGCCGAGCCGCTCCTCGAGACGTACGACCGTCTCGCCGCTCGCATGAAAGCGGAAGTGACCGGGCTCAATGATGCCGGCGTGGACGGGGCCAACTGCAATCTGGTGCAGTTGCGGACCTTCGGCCGGATAGAAGGAATAGGGCAGCCCTTGCGCCGTGTCCGCTTTGGCGCTGCCGAGCGGATAACGCACACCCCAGCGGCCATGATCAAGCCATGGCCGCGAGTCGGTCGCCCCGTCGGGCACGAGTCCATAGAGATCGGCGATCGTGCGTTCGAGGCGCGCCGCCGGCGCATGCGTCACACCTACCGAGGGAAAGCGCCCCTCCGGGCATGCGAGGCTGAGCACGCTGATCTCGCCGGCCCCCTCGTCGACCACCGCCATATAAACGTCGCGGCCGTCGCTCCACAGGCCGAGCAGCGTTACATGTCCCTGCGCGATCTCCAGCGTCACGCGACGCCAAACCTCGGCATCGACTGCGATGCGCGGCCACGGCCGATGCGCCGCGACCGGCGTGCCGATTTCGAGAAGCGTCGCCTGGAATGTCATCCCTCCACGCCTCCCCTCATCCGAGCAGCTTAGCGACGTTCTGGAACCAGGTGACCAGCGGTGCGGGCAGATAAATGCCGGCGCCTGCCACCAGCGCCAGATGCGAGAACAGTGGCACGTACGACGCCTGGACCGGCGCCGACTTGCCCGTAGGTTCGCCGAACGCCACATCCGTGAGCCGCAGCATCAGTGCACCGAAACCGACGATCAGACCGAACACCAGCGGCACCGCCAGCAGCGGTTCGCGCGCGAACGTCGAGCTGACGACCAGGAACTCGCTCATGAAGATACCGAGCGGCGGCATGCCGGCGATCGCGACAACGCCGATCACCAGCCCCCAGCCGAGCGCCGGATGGCTTTCGGTCAAGCCGCGGATCTCGGAGATCTGCTGCGTACCCTTGGCCTGCGCGATGTGGCCGACTGCGAAAAAGATCGCGGATTTGGTCAGGCTGTGCATCGTCATGTGCAGCAGCCCGGCGAAGTTCGAGAGCGCGCCGCCCATGCCGAACGCAAAGGTGATGATGCCCATGTGCTCGATCGACGAGTAGGCGAACATGCGCTTGATGTCGCGCCGCCGGTACAGCATGAACGCCGCGAAGATCAGCGATACGAGACCGAGCACGACCATCAGTGGCCCCGGCGAGATGGCGTGCGGAGCGGCGCTGAGCAGCATCTTGAAGCGCAATACCGCGTAGAGCGCGATGTTCAGCAGCAAACCCGACAGCACCGCCGAGATCGGTGTCGGGCCCTCCGCATGCGCGTCCGGCAGCCACGCGTGCAAAGGCGCGAGGCCGACCTTCGTACCGTAGCCGAGCATCAGGAACACGAACGCGACGTTGAGCAGGTCTGGGCTCAGTTTGCCCGCATTCTGCAACAGCGTGGTCCACACCATCGACTCGTAGCCTTCGCCGATCACCGGCTGCGCGGCCATGTAGACGAGAATGGTGCCGAACAGAGCAAGTGCGATACCGACGCTGCCGAGGATGAAGTACTTCCACGCCGCCTCCAGCGCCGCATGGGTGCGGTACATACCGACCATCAGCACCGTCGTCATCGTCGCCAGCTCGATCGCGACCCACATGAGGCCGATGTTGCTCGCGAGAAGCGCCAGGTTCATCGAGAACATCAGCGCCTGGTACATCGCATGATAGAAGCGCAGGTTAGTTGGCGTCAGGCGGCCGATTTCCAGCTCGTGGCCGATGTAGCTCGCGCTGAACACGCTGGTTGTGAAGCCGACGAAGGTGCCGAGCACGATGAAGACGACGTTGAGGTCATCGACGAACAGGTAGCGGCCGGGTGCAGGGCGGGCGACGAGGAGCGCGAGCGCTGCGAGCAGGGTCAAGAAGGTGGCAAGAACGTTGATCCGCGCCGGCGCCTTGTAGCCTGGCAGCAGCGCGAGCAGCAAAGCTGCGACCGCTGGTATGACCAGAATGAGCTTTGACAGCTCGAAATGGGTCAACGACTCGAGGAGGGCTCTCATCGCTGCTGGCCCCGATAGTCGTCGAGCGCCTGGACGTCGACCGAGTCGAACCGCTCGCGGATGCGGAACAGGAAGACGCCGATCACGATGAAGGCGACGAGGACGGAGAACGCGACGCTGATCTCCACGACCAGCGGCATGCCGCGCGCACCGGTCGCTGCCAGGATCAGCCCATTCTCCAGCGACATGAAACCGACGATCTGGCTGACGGCGTTGCGCCGCGTCACCATCATAAGGAGGCCCAGCAGCACCACGGACAGCGCGAACGCCAGATCCTCGCGCGCGAGCGGATCGGCCGTCGCCGCCGCCTTGAGCATCACCACCATCGACAGCGCGACGAGCCCCATGCCCGCAAGCATGGTCAGTCCGATACCGCCGACGGTCTCGATCGAACGGTGGATACCCAGGCGCACGACTACGCGGCGCAGCGCCAGCGGGATGATGATCGCCTTGAGGATGAGCGCAATCGCGGCCGTGACGTAGAGATGCGGCGCGCCCTGCACGTAGGCCTGCCAGGACACTGACAACGTGAGGATGACGGCGTGCAGCGCGAACAAGTTGAGCAGGCTCGACATGCGTGTCTGATAGAGCAGCAGGAAGCTCGCCAGCACGAGCCCGCCGGCAAGGAGATGAGCGACGTCGAGGACGAAGCGTTGCATCAGAATGTCCTCGAGACGAACAGCAGCAGCGTACCGAGTAGACCAAGCATCAACGCTACGCCGAGGAAATCGGGCACGCGGAACACGCGCATCTTGGCGATCGACGTTTCGAATACGACGAGCAGGAACCCACCGACGACGAGCTTGGCGAGATAGCTGACCGCGCCGACGGCATAGGCGACGACACCCGCGCCGCTCGGCGCCAGACCCCAGGGGAAGAAGATGCAGGAAATGAGCGAGATATAAAGGAGCAGCTTCAGCGCAGCAGCAAGCTCGATCATGGCGAGGTGGCGGCCCGAATATTCGAGCACCATCGCCTCGTGGACCATCGTCAGCTCGAGGTGGGTTGCCGGGTTGTCGACCGGGATGCGCGCGTTCTCTGCTACGGCGACGATGATCAGCGCCACGACCGCGAGTCCGAGCGATACCCGCAGGCTCGCGTGCGTCAGCATGAACGTCGCGATGTGTGAGAGCTGCGTCGAGCCGGCCACGAGCGCCACCACGAACACGATCATGATCATTGCCGGCTCGGCGAGCGAGGCGAACATCATCTCGCGGCTGGAGCCGATGCCGCCGAAGCTGGTGCCTACATCCATGCCGACGAGCGCGAGGAATACGCGTGCGCTGCCGAGCAGGGCGATGATCGCGATGAGGTCGGCGGTCCAGCTGAAATGGAGGCCGGTGGCGAAAGTGGGGATCAGCGCTGCCGCCACCCAGGTCGCCGCCAGCATCATGTACGGCGCACTGCGGAACAGCCACGATGCGTTCTCCGCAAGAACGACCTCCTTGCGGGTTAGGCGGAGGAGATCGCGATAGGGCTGCAGCAGCGGCGGTCCCTGGCGGCGCAGCAGTCGCGCCTTCACCTTGCGCGTGTAGCCGAGCAGCAGCGGCGCCATCGCCAGCACCAGCATCATCTGAACGCCCTGCACTGCCAGATCAAGGATCACGCCCATATCGCCACCACCAGCAGCAGGAGAATGAGCGAGACGAAGACGAGACTGAGATAGCGCCGGATGGTCAGGAACTGGAGATGGTTGAGCTGCTCGGCGAAATACGAGATGAGCCGGCTCAGCGGCGCGTACGCGAACTCCCATATCGGATCACGCACGGTCACCGTGAGCCTGGCGGGCCGCGGATCGCCGGGCGGCGGCATGTCGACGGTGTCCTTGGCCATCAGCACGCTCTCGCCGAACACGCGGCGGATCGGCTGGGCGAAACTTTCGCCGGTGTACTGCGTCGCCGGATCGGCGTTGGGGAAGCCGCAATCCCAGATCGGCGCGCGCCTGACCGCACTGCTCGCAAAGCGATGAATGACCTGGATCGTCACCAGCGTCGAGACAGTGATGAAGATGAAGACGAGGAGGCCGTTATATGAGCTGCGGCTCTCCGCGATCGGCACGACGGACCAGCCGGCGATCGTCGACTGCTGCGGCATGCTAGCACCAACGAGAGGCGCGGAAACGGGGGCAATACCGTCGATCACCAGCGCCGGCAAAATGCCGGCGAGCACGCACAGCGCCAGCAGCGCGAACATGCTCACGCGCGACGCGATGTCCGTCTCGACCGCATGCGCCACCTCGTCGGATCGCGGCCTGCCGAGGAAGGCGATACCATAAGCGCGTACGAAGCAGGTGGCCGACAGCGCCGCTGCGAGCGCCAACATCCCGCCCGCTGCCGGCACCGCGAACTTGAGGCTCCAATCGGGCAGATCCGGGCTCAGCAGCACCGCCTGGAACATCAGCCACTCACCAACGAACCCGTTGAGCGGTGGTAGCGCCGAGATCGCGAGACAGCCGCCGAGGAACACGAATGCCGTCTGCGGCATCCGGCGGATCAGTCCACCCATGCGCTCGATGTCCCGATGGCCCGTCGCGGTGAGCACGGCGCCGGCACCGAAGAACAGCAGGCTTTTGAACAGCGAGTGATTGAGCACGTGCAGCAGCGCCGCTGTGAAGGCGAGCGCAGCGGCGCCGGTCATCCCATTCGCCTTGAATGCGAGCGCGAGGCCGAGACCGATGAAGACTATGCCGATATTCTCGACCGTGCTGTAGGCGAGCAGGCGCTTCAAGTCGCGTTGCATCAGCGCATAGAGCACACCGAGCACCGCCGTGATGCTCGCCATCGCCAGCACGATCAGGCTCCACCACCACTGCGGAGTCCCGAGCAGGTCGAATGTGATGCGCACGAAGGCGTAGACTGCGACCTTGGTCATCACGCCGCTCATCAGCGCCGAAACGTGGCTCGGCGCGGCTGGATGTGCGAGCGGCAGCCAGACGTGCAGCGGCACGAGGCCGGCCTTCGAGCCGGCGCCGGCGAGTGCCAGCGCCAGCACGAGCCCTTTCAGCCAGTCAGGATGGCTGGCAAGCCGCATGCTGCCGAAATCGTAACCGCCATCGGGCCCCGCGAGCAGCCCGAAGGCCAGCAGCAGCGCGAAAGTGCCGAAGCTCGCCATCAGGATGTAGATGTAGCCGGCGCGCCGGTTCTCCTCGTCGTGATGGTGCGACAGCACCAGCGCCCATGACGACAGCGACATGAACTCCCACGCAACGAGAAACGTGAAGGCATCGTGCGCCATCAGCACCAGATTCATGCCGGCGAGGAACGTCGGATAGAACGGCAGCACGCGCCCAGGCGACTCCTCATGGCGACCGTATCCGAGTGCGTAGAGGCTCGCGGCGGCGGCACCGAGATTTATGACGGCCTGGAAGAATAGCGATAGCGTGTCGACGCTGAACCGGACGCCGACCCACGGCAGGCCGAGCGGAAGAACGACCGTCTCTGGTGGAACGTTGTAGAGCAGACCCTCGACCGCGAGGACGAGGACGAACAGCGCGACGACGAGGCAGATCGAATAGACGATCGTCGTCGCCGATCGCTGCCGATGGATGGCAATAGCGAGCACGGCCGTTCCAAGAAGAACGGCTATGGCCCAGAGAGTGGCCCAGGTCGCCATAGAATTGTGCCCCCCTGCATCCTGGAAGCGATGCAGAACTGCGGAATGGTGAGAAGTACCCCGATGCCCCGGCAGGCGGCGGCATCTCCGGCCCCATCTTCATCACCGCCACGAAGCCATGGCCAAGCGCATCCCGGCCAATACCGGAATCCCGAAACCCGACGACGTGGTGGCGCATCTGGATGACAGCCGGGCCCGCGATCCGTAAGGAACGCTGCGGGCGGGCGGTATTCACTAGCGTCATGCAAAGTCTGCATAACCGACTGCATAAAGCAACCGTGAAACCTGCGCCTTTTTGCCGTGCCGCCGACGTAGCGGCGCCGCCATGATGCGGAAGTCGTGCGAAACAGCGCAAGCGTCGACGCTTGCGCCTCGCGAGTTCTTCCCACAAACTTCAGGAAAATAAAGAAGAGGGCGCCACAGCGCCGCATGGCGCGGGCAGAGCCCGCCAACCAAGGGAAACGCGCCGATGAAGATGCTCTGGTTCCACTTGATGCCCTATACGGAGCTGCCCGAGGACTTCAAGGAGAAGCATCCCTCGGTGTGGGTCGACATTCATTCCTCGCTGTTCGACCCCAAGCGCGCCCACCACATGTACAACGACTTCCTCGACGAGCTCGAGTACGCGGCGGAGTGCGGCTATGACGCGATTTGCTGTAACGAGCATCACTCGAACGGCTACGGCCTGATGCCGTCGCCGAACCTGATCGCGACGGCGCTGGCACGGCGCACGACCGACACCGCCATTTGCGTCATGGGCAACAGCCTCGCGCTCTACAACCCACCGACGCGCGTCGCGGAAGAGTTCGCGATGATCGATTGCATCTCGGGCGGGCGGCTCATCGCTGGCTTCCCGGTCGGCACGCCGATGGATACGACCTACGCCTACGGCGCCAATCCCAGCCAGCTCCGCGAGCGGTACAATGAGGCGCACGACCTCGTTATGCGCGCCTGGCAGGAGAAGGATACCTTCGCCTTCAACGGCCGCTTCAATCAGCAGCGCTACGTCAACATCTGGCCGCGCCCGATCCAACAGCCGCACCCGCCGGTGTGGATTCCCGGCGCCGGCTCGGTCGAGACGTGGCGGTGGGCAGCCGAGCGCGACTACGTATTCTGCTACCTCTCCTACTACGGCTACAAGATGGCCCAGACGGTCATGAAGGGCTTCTGGGGCGAGATGGACCGGCTCGGCAAGGACCGCAATCCCTATCGCGCCGGTTTTGCGCAGGTGGTCGGCGTCGCCGAGAGCCGCCAGCAGGCGACGGATCTCTACACCGAGCCGGCGGAGTACTTCTACGGCCGCTGCCTTCACGTCGATCCGCGCTTCGCCTCACCGCCGGGCTACACGACGGAGGCCACACAGCGCGTCGGCCTCGAAAGCCAGGTCAAGATGGCGGCCGATGCGGCTAAAGCCGGCCCCTCGGCGCAGCAGCCCTCGGCGATGAAAATGCAGATGCTGGCGCGCGACATGAAGGGCATCGTCGACAACGGCTACGTCATTGTCGGCTCGCCGGACGACGTTACCGACCAGCTCATGGAGCTCGCCAAGACGCTCAACATCGGCCAGCTCATGCTGCTCATGCAGTTCGGCAGCATGTCGAAGGAGCTCACCAAGTACAATACCCGCCTGTTCGCCGAGAAGGTGATGCCGCGCCTGAAACCGCTGTTCGCCGAGTGGGAGAACAAGTGGTGGCCGAAGCCGCTGGAGAAGTCCGCGCGGGCCGCGCTGCCGGCATTCTCCGGCTCCGCCGTTGCGGCGGCGGAATGATCGCAAGCGTGACATTGGGGGAGAGCGTCCGTTGAGTGAGCCCACTACGACGACCGTCGACGTCAATGGCCATCCGTGCCGCGTGTGGACCAAAGGTAGCGGGCCCAAGATCGGCTTTCTCGCCGGCTTCGGCGGGCTGCCGCGATGGGTGCCCTTTCTCGATCGTCTGGCGGAGAAACGCACCGTCATCGTACCGTCGATGCCGGGATTTCCAGGCGCGACCGGCCACAACGTCCTCGACACGCATCTCGACTGGCTGGTGGCAGTGAAGACGCTGCTGAGCGGCGCTGGCCTCGACGGCGCGGATCTCGTCGGCAGCTCGGTCGGCGGTTCGTTCGTCGCAGAGGTCGCGGCGCTATGGCCAGGTAGCGTGCGTCGCATCGCAATGATCGCGCCGTTCGGCCTATTCGACGAGAAAGATCCCGCGGCTGACGTTTGGGCCCAGCGCGCAGACGACGTGCCGGGGCTCCTGTGCGTCAATGCCGAGGTCTACAAAAACCTCAAGGCGATGCCGGCAGGTGCCAACTCCGTCGAATGGCCGATCGAACAGACGCGTGCCGCCGAGGCCGCGGCTCGCATCTTCTGGCCGCTCGGCAACACCAAGCTCGAACGGCGACTGCCGCTGATCACGGCGCCAACGCTGCTCATCTGGGGCGAAGAGGATCGCGTCATGCCGCGGTCATACGCGCAGCAGATCGCGAAGGCCATTCCCGGAGGCGCGAAGATAACGACGATCCCCGGCGCCGGCCACCTTGCCGAGCTGGATCAGCCGGACGCGGTAGCGAAGGCCGTCCTGTCGCACGCGGAGTGAGGGAGTGCTACGTCGCCTCAGCTCTCCGACCGGATTGCCAGCACGTCGCATGGCAGCGTGGTCAGCAGCACCTCGGCCGTGCTGCCGATGACGCCTGCCGCGTCGCCTGCCAAGCCGTGCGTGCCGGTTACCACGAGATCTGGTCGCGCGGCTTCTACGTACTCGGCGAGAACTGAACCAGGTCGTCCTTCGACGATGACCGATTGGACCTTGCCAGCGTCGCCGCCCACGAGCTGCGCGATTTCCTCATCGGCGATGTGACGAGCCTTAACCCGCTCGGCCGCTTCGATGTCATCGATCGACTTGCGGGCGTCGTTCTCCGACCAGTCAGGCCGGACCTCCAGCGCGTGCACGAGCGTTTGCTCGGACGACGGGAACATCACACGCGCGGCGCCGACAGCATCGCGCGATGCCAGCGAGAAATCGACACTGATCGCAATATGCTTGTAAGCGTCCAGCGCGCGCCGGCGCACAGCCAGCACCGGCACATGGGCGTTACGCAGGATGCGAGCCGCCGTGCTCCCCAGCAGCTTTTCACCCAGCGTCCGGCTGTGCGCGGGTCCGGTGACGACGATGTCGCTGCGGATGGCGCGAGCGTGCGCGACCACCCGGTCGCCGGGATCGCCGATGAGAATGTGCTTTGACACGGTCTGCTTGAGAACGCCGCGGGCGCGCTGCTCGATCTCGGCCATCTCGGCCTCCACGTTGCGGATGCGCCGTTCAATTCCGATCGGATGCAGCGAGCTCGCCTCCACGACGTGGCAGATCGCCAGCGAGGCAGTCCACTCCTTGGCGAGCAGCACCGCCCGGTCGAAGGCGCGGTCACCCGCGGCCGTGAGATCGGTCGCTAGCAGGATCTGCCTCGGGCGGGCCGCGACGGAGGTCTTTGTCATGAGGGGTCTCCTCGTTCCGGATCATGGCCTACCACACCCGATCCGGTCCCCTCGCACCTTGACGTCCGTCAATCGTCTAAAGCATCGGACCTCAAATGCGACCCACGCCCGGGCTGATCTTATAGTCGCATTTGAGGTTCAAAGACGCTTTAGAAGTCATAGCCTTTAGAGCAACTTTGGACTTTGAAGTCACTCCCTACCCCGCCGCGAACTGAGGTGAATTTAAAGTCCGTTTCTCCAGCCTGATCGCCGCGGCTATTTCTTCCGATAGACGATGAGCGTCTTGAAGTCCGCGACACGCTCGACCGGCTTCTCCTTTTCCCAGACGGGGAGGATCTCGGCCGTGCGCTCCTTGCCCATGGAGTTCTTGTAGAAGATCAGGTAGCCGCCCGACCGGGTCTTGTCGGTGAAAAGATCCAGCACCTGCCGGTCCGTCATGCCGCCGTACTCGGCGCTCGCGGTATTGGGAAAGAAGAACTCGCAGAGATGCACCATCGTCACGATGTCGAAGTCCGGCAGCAGGCGCGGATTGGTGAGATAAATGTCGCCGAAGTAGGCAATGTAAGACTTGGCGACCGCCGAGTTGGTCGAGACGAGCTTGATATACGCCTCGTACTCCTC
>VFQN01000801.1_pt1 | contig 56299 bp, 53 predicted proteins | sample 3512371 | NCBI WGS metagenome assembly VFQN01 (sample SAMN10412370, study PRJNA504923) | tailings metagenome | isolation source: Replicate 2 from Balatoc abandoned mine | place: Philippines: Itogon, Benguet | collected 2017-08-28
GTGCGTTCGTGGAACTGGAACCGGGCATCGAAGGCCTGATTCACGTTTCCGAAATGTCCTGGACGAAGAAGAACGTCCATCCGGGCAAGATCGTCTCGACCTCGCAGGAAGTCGAAGTGCAGATCCTGGAAGTCGATCCGGTCAAGCGCCGCATCTCGCTCGGTCTCAAGCAGACCATGCGCAATCCCTGGGAAGTCTTCGTGGAGAAGCATCCGCCCGGATCGATCGTCGAAGGCGAGGTCAAGAACAAGACCGAGTTCGGCCTGTTCCTGGGCCTCGATGGCGACGTCGACGGCATGGTTCACCTGTCCGACCTCGACTGGAAGCGTCCGGGCGAGCAGGTCATCGAGGAGTACAAGAAAGGCGATATGGTCAAGGCGACCGTTCTCGACGTCGACGTCGAGAAGGAGCGCATCTCGCTCGGCGTCAAGCAGCTCGTGGGCGGCGACCCGATGGAAGAGGGTGCGGCCGGCGAGCTCAAGAAGGGTGACGTGGTCACCTGTGAGGTCACCGACGTCAAGGAAGGCGGCATCGACGTGAAGATCGTCGGCGCCGATCTCGATACCTTCATCCGCCGTGCCGATCTGGCGCGCGACCGGGGCGATCAGCGTACCGAGCGGTTCCAGGTGGGCCAGAAGGTGGACGCTCGCGTCACCCAGTTCGACCGCAAGACCCGCAAGGTTCAGGTGTCGATCAAGGCGCTGGAAGTGCAGGAAGAGAAGGAAGCCATCGCGCAATACGGCTCCTCCGATTCCGGTGCGACGCTCGGCGACATCCTCGGAACGGCGCTCAAGCGCGCCGGCGACAAGGAAAAGGCCGAATAATCGTTCGGTCCTCGGCCTCAATTCGGGCCCCGGCGCGCTTTTATCGCGCCGGGGTTCTTTTTTTCGCCCAAGCCCAAAGCTATCTGGACTTTGCCAATCGCAAAGGATTGTCGGGTTAGATGCGCGTCCCGGCGCTTATCATCCGGGTATTCGAATCAAATGGGAGCGAAGCCATGTCGCTCGATTCTCGCCCGCTCGATGCGGACCAGATCGTGGATCGTCGTCGCCTGAGGCGCAAACTGACCTTCTGGCGGGTGCTGACAGTGCTTGTTGTCATCGCCGCTATCGGCGCAGTGGCCGCGATCTCGCGTCAAAGCGCGCTCACGGGCGGAACTTCCGGCGCGATCGCGCGGGTGACGATTTCGGGACTGATCCGCGGCAACCAGCAGCGCGTGGAAGCTATCGAGCGGCTGGCGAATTCAAGCGCGAAGGCGGTGATCGTTCATATCGATAGCCCCGGTGGCACGACGGCCGGTTCCGAACAGCTCTACGACTCGCTGGTCCGCCTCAAGGCCAAGAAGCCGATAGTGGTCGTGGTCGACGGGCTTTGCGCTTCTGGCGGTTACATCGCCGCGCTGGCCTCCGATCACATCATCGCGCAAAGCGCGTCCCTGGTGGGCTCGATCGGCGTGCTGATCCAGTATCCGAACTTCACGGACCTTCTGAAGACCGTGGGCGTCAAGGTCGAGGACGTGAAGTCCTCGCCACTGAAAGCTGCGCCGAACGGCTTTGAACCGACATCTCCAGAGGCGCGTGCCGCGCTCGCCTCGATCGTCATGGATTCCTACGACTGGTTCAAGGATCTGGTCGCCAAGCGACGGAGCCTCGAAGGCGAGGCGCTGGCCACGGTCGCGGATGGTCGCGTCTTCACTGGTCGTCAGGCCATCAAGCTGAAGCTGATCGACGAACTCGGAGACGAGCAGGCAGCGCTCGCCTGGCTCGCCAAGGAGAAGGGCATCGACCCCAAAACGCCAGTGCGTAATTTCAGCCTGCGGCCGCGGTTCTCGGAGTTCTCGTTCATCCATCTGACCGCTGTTTCGCTTCTCAACGCGGTGGGACTGGATGGCTTCGCCCGCAGCCTGGAGCAGTCGGGCGCCTTTGCGGCGGCTGAGCGGCTTAATCTTGACGGTCTGCTGGCGCTTTGGCACCCTTCACCTGTCAATTAAGCGGCGGACGAGCCTTGCCTGCGGCATGGCCAAAGAGACCGGCGCGCATACCGGGCGGCGCGGATGATCAAGTCGGATTTGGTAACCAAGATCGCGGCACAGAACCCGCATCTCTATCAGCGGGACGTGGAGAACATCGTCAACGCGATCCTCGACGAAGTCACCGCGGCCCTCGCGCGCGGAGATCGTGTCGAGTTGCGCGGGTTCGGCGCGTTCTCGGTGAAGCACCGTCCGGCGCGAACCGGGCGCAATCCGCGAACCGGCGAGCACGTTTCGGTGGAACAGAAATCGGTGCCGTTCTTCAAGACCGGCAAGGAAATGCGCGAGCGCCTCAACCGGGAAGAGCCCGCTTGAGCTGCCCGGTGTTTGAATTCCGCGTGCTTGACTAAAGCTACGCTATCGCATCCATCTGAATTCCGGGGTCCGCGGAACGCGTGCCCCGGAATGACCATCGTCAGGTCGGACAAGGTCGAATGCTCCGCAAGCTCGCTTTTTGGCTGATCCTGGTTCCGATCGCGATCATCATCCTGATGTTCGCGATTGCGAACCGCGAAATCGTGACTGTCTCCTTCGATCCGTTCAGCGAAACCGCGCCGGCAGCTTCCGTGAGTGTGCCGCTGTTCGTGCTCATCTTCGTGTTTGTGATCTCTGGCGTCATTCTCGGAGGGTTGGCAGCGTGGCTGCGTCAATCCGGGTACCGGCGCGTAGCGCGAAATCGCGATGCTGACGTGACGGCGCTTCGCCGCGAGATCGAAATGCTCAATGCGAAGCTCGACGAAAGACTGGACGCACCGGCCGCGGACAACACAGCGCGGCTGGCCTATCGCCGACCCGCAAACGGCTAAGCGCGAGCGCCATGCGCATCGTCTCGGCCGATGACATCCAGAATGCCCTGACCTATCGGGCACTGATCGATGCGCTCGATGAGGCGTTCCGGTCCGACGTGACAGTGCCGGTCCGCCATCATCACACGATACCGACGGCGGGCGCCGACGCCACTCTTCTGCTGATGCCGGCCTGGAATGAAGACGGGCCGAGGTACCTCGGCTGCAAGATCGTGACCGTTTTTCCTGACAACGCAAAAGCGCAGCGGCCGTCGGTCTACGGTCAATATCTTCTGCTTTCGGGAGAAACCGGCGAGCCGCTCGCGATGATGGACGGGCGCGCATTGACCGCGTGGCGTACGGCTTGCGCCTCCGCGCTCGCGGCGCGCTATCTCGCACGCGAGGACGCATCGCATCTGGTCATGGTTGGCGCCGGAGCGCTTGCACCGCATCTCATTCGCGCGCATCTCAGTGTGCGTCCGATCAAGCGGGTGACGTTGTGGAACCGCACGCGGGCGCGCGCGGTGTCGCTCGGCTTCGGCATCGCTGTCGCCGGGATCGAGGTCGACATCGCCGAAACACTCGAGGAAGCGGTGGCCGAGGCGGATATCATTTCCTGCGCCACGCTTGCCGCGCAGCCGCTCATACAGGGCGCCTGGCTGAAGAAGGGCGCGCATCTCGATCTCGTCGGCGGGTTCACACCGAAAATGCGTGAGGCCGATGATCATGCGGTCAAGCGGGCGCGCATCTTCGTCGACACGCGGGCAGGTGCAGCGAAGGAGGCCGGCGACATCGTGGTGCCCCTCAAGAAAAAGATCATCGACGCCAAGGCCATAAAGGGTGATCTATTCGACCTGACGCGGCGTAAGGTCAAAGGGCGAACGTCCGCAAGCCAGATAACGCTGTTCAAATCGGTCGGCACCGCGCTCGAAGATCTGACGGCGGCCATGCTGGTCTGGACGGCGCTATCGGCCTGAGGGCAGACAAAGCCTGCCGGCCGCGTTAGAACCGGCGCGAGCATGACCACCCTTATTAAAATCTGCGGACTACGCACGCTGGAGGCGCTCGATGTCTCGCTCGACGAGGGCGCGGACTTTGTCGGCTTCGTGTTCTTTCCCCCATCCCCCCGTCACGTGTCCTTCGATCTCGCGCGCAGCCTCGGCGAGCGAGTCCGGGGTCGCTCACGCAAGGTCGCGCTCACGGTCGATGCCGACGATGCGCTTCACGCAGCCATCATCGACGCGCTCCAGCCCGACCTGATCCAGCTCCATGGCCATGAGGCACCGGAGCGGGTATCTACGCTTAAGGCGCGCTTCGGTTTGCCTGTTATGAAGGCGATTCCCGTGGGAACAGCGGCGGACCTCGCGCCAGTTCCAGCCTACGCCGCCGTGGCCGACTGGCTCCTGTTCGACGCTCGGGCGCCCAAGGATGCCACCCGACCGGGTGGCCTGGGAAAGCCCTTCGACTGGGCCTTGCTGAAAGGCCTTGATCCGGGGCTCCCCTTCATGCTTTCCGGAGGGCTTGAACCGGGCAATGTCGGGCTGGCGCTGGAAATGACCGGCGCGCCGGCTGTCGATGTCTCGTCCGGGGTCGAACTGAAGCCGGGCGTCAAGGATCCAAAGAAAATCGCGGCCTTCATCCGCGCGGTGCGCGCGGCGGATGGGGTGCGGGTCAAAGTGGCGAGCAGCGTATGACCATTCAGCAGCCGAATTCCTTCCGGACCGGTCCCGACGAAAGCGGGCATTTCGGCATTTTCGGCGGACGCTTCGTGGCCGAAACGCTGATGCCGCTGATCCTCGCTCTGGAGAAGGCGTACGCAGACGCGAAAAAGGATCCGGCCTTCCAGAAGGAGATGGATGGCTACCTGAAGCATTATGTCGGCCGGCCCAGCGCGCTTTATTTCGCGGAGCGGCTGACGCAGCATTTCGGCGGCGCGAAGATCTATTTCAAGCGCGAAGAACTCAACCACACAGGCGCGCACAAGGTGAACAACGTGCTCGGCCAGATCATGCTGGCGCGCCGCATGGGCAAGACCCGCATCATCGCCGAGACCGGTGCTGGCATGCATGGTGTCGCCACCGCGACCCTGTGCGCGCGTTTCGGTCTGCCCTGCATCGTCTATATGGGAGCAGTCGACGTCGAGCGGCAGAAGCCGAACGTGTTCCGCATGAAGATGCTAGGCGCCGAAGTCGTGCCTGTTCAATCCGGGTCGAAGACGCTCAAGGACGCGATGAACGAAGCGCTGCGCGATTGGGTGACCAATGTCGCCGACACCTTCTACTGCATCGGCACCGTTGCCGGCCCGCATCCCTATCCGATGATGGTGCGCGACTTCCAGTGCGTGATCGGCAACGAGACCCGAACGCAGATGATGGAAGCGGAAGGACGCTTGCCGGATTCTCTGCTCGCCTGCATCGGCGGCGGCTCCAACGCGATGGGTCTCTTCCATCCCTTCCTCGATGACAAGGACGTGGAGATTTACGGCGTCGAAGCGTCGGGCCACGGCATTCCTTCCGGCATGCATGCCGCGTCTGTCAGCGGCGGCCGGCCGGGCGTGCTGCATGGCAACCGCACCTATCTCCTCATGAACGAGGACGGCCAGATCAACGAGGCGCATTCGATCTCGGCCGGTCTCGATTATCCCGGCATCGGCCCGGAGCACGCATGGCTCGCGGATATGGGCCGCGTGAACTTCCTGTCGGCCACTGACGATGAGGCGGTCGAGGCGCTGCAACTCTGTTCGAAACTCGAGGGCATCATCCCCGCGCTCGAGACCGCACATGCGCTCGCCAAGGTGAAGGACCTTGCGCCGAAGAAATCCGCGGATCATCTGATGGTCGTCAATATCTCCGGCCGCGGCGACAAGGATCTTGCCAGTGTCGCCGAATATCTCGGAACGAATATCTGATGACAACGCGTATCGATCGTCGGTTCGCTGACCTCGCGCGTGAAGGACGCGCCGGCCTCGTCACCTTTCTGATGGCAGGAGATCCGGATTACGACACGTCGCTTTCGATCATCTCGGCACTGCCGAAGGCCGGGGCCGATGTCATCGAAATTGGGATGCCGTTCACCGATCCGATGGCCGATGGACCTGCGATCCAGGCGGCAGGCCTCCGCGCACTGAAGGCGGGGCAAACGCTCGCGAAAACGCTGCAGCTGGTGCGCGAATTTCGCAAGAGCGACGCGGAAACGCCTATCGTTCTCATGGGCTATTACAACCCGATCTACATCTACGGTGTCGATCGCTTCCTCGCCGATGCCATCGCTGCGGGCGTAGATGGATTGATCGTGGTCGATCTGCCGCCGGAAGAAGACGCCGAGCTCTGCCTTCCCGCGCTGAAGGCCGGGGTCAACTTCATCCGCCTTGCGACGCCGACCACCGACGACAAACGCCTGCCGGCGGTGCTCGCGAATACATCCGGCTTCGTCTATTACGTCTCGATCACCGGCATCACCGGTGCGGCGACACCGAATGCCACTCGCGTCTCGGATGCCGTTGCGCGGATCAAACGTCACACGAAGCTTCCGGTCGCCGTCGGCTTCGGCGTCAAGACGGCGCAGAATGCGCGCGAGATCGCGCAGGGTGCGGACGCGGTGGTGGTCGGCTCCGCATTGATCGACCGGTTGCGTGATAGCCTCGATGCCGAGGGGCGGGCGACTGCAGGTACCGTCGCGGCGGTTACGTCGCTCGTCTCGGAACTCGCCGATGGCGTGAGGTCGGTGCCGCGGGTCGCTGCGGAGTAGCGGTTGATTAGGCGATGTCCGCCCTTGTCCAGGGCATCCGCGTCGTTACGTATCGTCGACGCGGATGGGTTGGCGAGACGGACGACGTGTCGTCAGGGCCCGTGTACTGGGCCCTGACTGTGCAGAGAGAGTTGTTGCATGAACTGGATTTCCAACGTCGTGCGGCCGAAGATCCGGTCGTTCCTGAAGCGGGAGACTCCCGAGAATCTCTGGATCAAATGTCCGGAAACGGGTCAGCTCGTATTTTTCAAGGACGTTGAAGCGAACCAGTTCGTCATTCCCGGTTCGAACTATCACATGCGTATGGGCGCCACTGCGCGCCTGCGATCGATGTTCGATGGCGAGACATGGCTCGATGTGGGCGTGCCCGAAGTCCCCGTCGATCCGTTGAAGTTTCGCGACCAGCGCCGCTACGCCGATCGCCTGAAGGATGCGCGAACGAAGACCGGAATGAACGATGCGATCAAGCTTGGCTTCGGCCGGCTCGAGGGCACGCCGGTCGTCATCGGCGTGCAGGATTTCGATTTCATGGGCGGTTCGCTCGGGATGGCTGCGGGCGAGGCGATCATCAAGGGTCTGGAAACGGCCGTCGAACGCGGGACGCCGTTCATTATGTTCGCGGCGTCCGGCGGCGCGCGCATGCAGGAAGGCATCCTCTCGCTGATGCAGATGCCGCGCACCACCGTTGCGGTCGAAATGCTGCGCGAGGCGAAGAAGCCGTACATCGTCGTACTCACCAATCCGACGACCGGCGGCGTCACCGCGTCATACGCGATGCTTGGCGACGTGCAGATCGCGGAGCCGGGCGCCCTGATCGGTTTCGCGGGGCCGCGCGTTATTGAGCAGACGATCCGCGAGAAATTGCCGCCCGGCTTCCAGCGCGCCGAATATCTTAAAGAGCACGGCATGGTCGACATGGTGGTGCACCGTCACGAGATGCGGGCGACTCTTGGGCGCATCTGCCGCTTGCTGACCAAGGGAGCCGCCAGTCCGGCGCGTGTGAACCTGCCCGCCGTCAATGGCGCGGCAGTTCCGGCCTGAATTTGTTTCGGAATTGCGGATAAAGGTCTCCGCAGCATTCGCGGCGCTGCTCTTTCGCAGTGAAGAGCGGAATATGGTAGCTATGATCCTATGTCCGCTCTTGACGATACGCTGACGCGTCTTCTGGCACTGCATCCGAAGCTGATCGATCTATCGCTCGACCGGATGTGGCGTCTGCTTGAGCGGCTCGATCATCCGGAACGCAAGTTGCCGCCGGTCATCCATGTCGCCGGCACGAATGGCAAGGGCTCGACGATTGCGTTCATGCGCTCGATTCTGGAGAGCGCGGGGCAGCACGTGCATGTCTATACCTCGCCACATCTCGTGAACTTCAACGAACGGTTCCGGCTCGCGTCGGAACACGGTGGCAAGCTCGTCGGTGACGATGAACTTCGTGCCACCGTCGAGGAATGCGAGCGCGCCAATGCGGACGAACCGATCACCGTGTTCGAGATCACGACCGCCGCCGGCCTCTTGCTTTTTTCGCGTCATCCAGCAGACGTGCTGCTGCTGGAGGTCGGCCTGGGCGGTCGTCTTGACGCGACCAATGTCGTGGATGCGCCTCTGCTCAGTGTCATCACGCCGGTCTCGCTGGATCATGCTGATTATCTCGGCGACAGCATCGAAAGCGTTGCCGCGGAAAAGGCCGGCATTCTCAAGCGCGGCGTGCGTGCGGTGATCGGACCGCAGAGTCCGGAGGCTCTCGCGGTCATCGAAGCGACCGCACAGCGAGTGCGTGCGCCGCTCCGGGTCGCGGGAGAACACTGGAACACGAGCGAGGAGCACCGCCGTCTGGTGTTTCAGGATGACGACGGCCTGCTCGATCTTCCGGCGCCGAAGCTGATTGGCCGCCATCAATTCGTGAATGCCGGCATTGCGGTCGCGGCGCTCCGCGCGTCCGGTTTGAAGATTCCGCCTTCCGCCTATGAAAGCGGTCTCGTAAAGGCGGAATGGCCCGCCCGCATGCAGCGGCTCACCCATGGCAAGCTCGTCTCGCTTGCGCCGGCCGGTGCGGAGATCTGGCTCGATGGCGGTCATAATCCCGACGGTGGCCGTGCGGTTTCGGTCGCACTGGCGGATCTTGAGGAGCGCGCGCCGAAGCCGCTGGTGTTGATCATCGGCATGCTCGGGACGAAGGATTTCGAGGGCTATCTCCGCAACTTCACGGGATTGGCGCGGCGGCTCTATGCGATTCCGGTTCCCGACGCCGAGCGCAGTCTGGCTCCGGGAGTTATCGCCGCGGCGTCCGAAGGGATCGGTATCCCTTCCGAATCTGCAAGCAATGTCGAGGCGGCGCTGGCCGCCGCGAACACGCTGGCGCTGGAGGCTCCACCGCGCATCCTTATAGGTGGGTCGCTCTATCTTGCAGGCGATGTGCTGAGACGGAATGGCACGCCTCCTGTCTAGGGTCGCAAAGCGGCATCGAAATTGCTAAGTCGGCCGAGAACGCAGCCACGCTGTTCTGGAGACTGAAATGCCGACAGACGTCATGACGACCGCGGGCCTTCGATACCCTGCGGCGCATTCTGTAAGCAGTGCGATCGGCTGCCTTGCATTCCTTGGGCTTTGAGCATGCCGGTTGCGCAACGTGACGGAGCCGATCTTTATTGGGAGAGTTCTGGAGAAGGCCCTCCGCTTATTCTGGCGGCAGGGCTTGGGGGTGTGCTCGGCTATTGGCAGACCAATCGTGCGGTCCTCGAGAAGCATTTCACGCTCTATCTGTTCGACCAGCGCGGCACCGGGAAGTCGTCACGCACGCGCGTTGATTCAATCGAGCAGATGTCCGCCGATCTGATCGCGGTGATGGACGCGGCGGGATTGAAATCCGCGCATTATCTCGGCCATTCGACAGGCGGCGCAATCGGCGTCGCGGCTGCGCTCGATTATCAGGGACGGCTTTCGTCGCTGATGATCTATGCCAGCACGACGCATGGTGATCCGTATCGCCATCGTATCCTCGGATTGCGCAGTTTGATTCATGCCCGACTGGGGGCGGAGGCCTACGGAAAATTCACCTCGCTACTGCTCTATCCTCCGTACTGGATCAACGCGAACGATGAAGCGCTTCAGCAGGCCGAAGCGCAGGCCGCTTCGCAACTCGGCGAACCTGCGGTGCAGACCAGCCGGCTCGATGCCATTCTCGCGTTCGATCGACGCGCCGAACTCGGCCGCATCGCGATCCCGACGATGATCCTGTGCGCGGACGATGACATCCTGACGCCGCGCTACTTCTCGGAGGAGTTCGCGCGGCATATGCCGGATGCGCGCACGCATTTCGAGCCGCGCGGTGGTCACGCGCTGTCGCGCACCGAGCCGGACCTGTTCAACGCCCTCGCCATCGATTTTTTCACTGGAGTAGCAAAAACATGAGAGTTTTCCGGACGTGTCTTGCGGCCATCCTTCTGGCCGCGTCTTCGGTTGTCGCGATGGCGCAGGACTGGCCGAACCGGCCGTTGCGCATCGTGGTGCCGTTTCCGGCCGGTGGCAGTGCCGACACGCAGACGCGCGTGATCGCTGACGAGTTGTCCAGGGCGCTCGGGCAGCCGGTCGTGATTGAGAACAAGCCAGGCGCCGGTGGTAATCTCGGCGCTGCCGAAGCCGCGCGGTCGCAACCTGATGGCTACACGTTGTTCATGGCGACCACCGGCACGCACGCGAGCAATGTCTCGCTTTACGACAAGCTGCCCTATGACCCCGTGAAGGACTTCGCACCGCTCACGATGGTGACGATCTATCCTCAGGTCGTGGTGCCGGGCCTGAAGATGAAGGACGCGCCGTTCAAGGAGGTCGTGGCACAACTCAAGGCCGAGGGTGACAAGGCGAATTATGGATCGTCAGGGACCGGCTCGCCGACGCATCTCGGAGGCGAATTGTTCAAGCGCGCCACCGGCACGCAGATGGTGCACGTGCCCTATCGCGGGCAGGGTCCGGCGCTGAACGATATGCTGGCCGGCCAGCTCGATGTGATGTTCCCGTCCATTTCGGACGTGTTGAGCTTCCTGCAATCCGGTAAGCTCCGCGCAATCGCAGTCATGAACGATAAGCGGCTGAAACAGATTCCCGATGTGCCGACGATGGCCGAATTGGGCTATCCGGGTGTGACGTCTTCGATCTGGACCGGTCTTTATACGAAAGCCGGGACGCCGCAGCCCGTGATCGACCGCCTCAACAGCGAGTTGGTCAAGATCATCAACTCACCGGCCTTCAAGGACAAGTTCGAGGCCTTGGGCTTCGAGGTGCGATCATCGACGCCGCAGGAACTTGCCTCGTTTACCGAGGCAGAGACCAAGCGCTGGGGCGACATCATCAAGTCGCTCAAGATCAAGGCGCAGTAACTCCCGCCGATCAGCGGGCACAAGCGATAACCCGAAATGCAAATGGCCGGCCCGTGGGCCGGCCATTTTAAATATGATGCGAACGGTCAGACCGCTGCGTTGATCCACTGCTCGAGCTTGGCCTTCGGGGCCGCGCCGACCTGCCGCGAGGCCAGTTCGCCATTCTTGAAAATCATCAGCGTCGGGATCGACATGATGCCGTATTTCGACGCGATCCCGGGATTCTCGTCGACATTCAGCTTTACGATCTTCACTTTCTCGCCAAGCGCATTTTGAATCTCGTCGAGCGCCGGTGCGATCATGCGGCACGGGCCGCACCATTCAGCCCAGAAATCGACGACTACGGGGCCGCTGGCCTTCAAGACTTCTGCCTCGAAAGTCGCGTCCGATACCTTTCCAACGGCCATGTCACACCTTTCGAATCTAGAATGGCTTCAGGTTCGGTCGAGAACCTAAGAACCCCCCCTCCCGGGGTCAAGCGGGTGTCAGGGTTGCAAGTTCCGCATCCAGCACCTCTTGCGGAACCTCCATCAGGCTTGCGTTTTCGGTCCAGATCAGCGCGGCCCGGACAATCCGGTCCGGATAGATCTTCTGCAGCAGGGCTCGATAAAGGGCGAGTTGCTGACGATAAGCCCGCGGCACGTCCTCGAGCGAGGCCGGTGCCGGGCGATTGGTCTTGTAGTCCGCGATCAGGACTTCGCGATCAGTCACGGCGAGCCGGTCGATCTGTCCGGTGATGGCATAGGGAGGCAGCGCCCCGCGGGGCAGCGCTCCGACGACGGGGACCTCGGCGCGGCTACCGGCGGCGAATAGCGCGGCGAATCGAGCGTCATCAAGAATGGCGAGTGCCTGGGTGGCGATGCTCTCGCACTCGCTCACCGACAATGTGTCTCGGTTGCGGTTGAGGAAATCGGCTGCTGCCGCGGCGCGGCTCTCCGGAGGTAGATCAGGCAATGACTGGATCAGACGATGCAACAGGGTTCCACGTTCGAGTGCCTGGCTGCGCTCAAGTTCGCTCTTGCCACGCACCCACTCGGCCTCTTCGAAGTTGGATGGCGTGCGTGCGACACTGCGAGGGGCCTCTGCCGGCACGTCCTGATTGGTCCAATGGGGCAGCGGCGTCTCAATCCGCTCGGTAGCGTCGTCTCCACGAACGGCAAAGTCGAGCACATCCTTACGCAGACGCCAGAACTGTCCCTCGCCATCCTCGGACGGCATCTCGATCGTGAGCGCCGTCTCGCCCTGCACGAGTGCGTCTTCGATCAACCGATACCAGCATTGGTCGGGGATGCCTGGTGTACCGTCCTTCTTGATGGTGGATGCCGTACCGCACACCACGAGGCGCTGTTCGGCTCGCGTCATGGCCACATAGAGCAGGCGCTTGTATTCGGCGATGCTGTCATCGCGCGTCGCCGCGCGGGCATCCGCGACCGCTGGAGGGTCCGTGTCCTGCGATCTGGCCCAGACCAGACCGGCGCCCCGCACCAGCGGAATATCGAGCAATCTCGGAGGTCGGTAGCCTTCCGGTCGCGTCGTGGTGTCGGCGAGGATCACGGTATGCGCCTCGAGTCCCTTTGCGCCGTGAACCGTCATCACGCGAACCTCGTCACGCGTGATTTCCATGTCCCGCTTCACCTCGGCATTCGCCGAGCGAAGCCACGCAATGAAGCCCTGTAACGACGGCGGCTCACGCCGTTCATAGGCCAGCGCGAGATTGAGGAACTCGTCGATCGCGTCATTGGCCTCGGGACCAAGCCGCGCAAGGAAGCGCTTGCGTGCGCCGCCTGCGCCCAGCAGCCGCGCGTAGAAGGTGAACGGACTGTCTCGCAAAGCCGTATCGCTCAGGCGTTGCAGCCGCCCGGCAATGTCTCCGAACCTGTCTGTCTTGGTCATCAGCGCCGTCCTGAGAGAGCGCGTGCCACGGTCATGCGCGAGGGCGAACAAATCGTCCTCGCTCAGGCCGAACAGCGGGCTTTTCAGCGCGGATGCGAGCGCGAGATCATCCTCCGGCAGCAACACCGCGTCAGCGAGTGCGATCAGGTCCATGACTGCGATATGATCGAGCAGCACCATGCGGTCGGCGCCTGCAACCCGAATGCCGGCTGCCTTGAGTTGACGGATGATGGCTTCGAACAAAGGTCCCCGCTGGCGGACCAGGATCAACACATCGCCCGGCTTTGTGCCTTTGTCCTGCCAGAGCTTCACATGCGTCGCGATCTTCTTTGCCAGCCGCACCTGCGGGCTCTGTTCGCTGGTTTGATCGAACGGCGCGTCCCAGCCGTCCAGGTCGCGCTTATCGTCGGGGAGCGTCAGAGGCCAGATATCGACATGACCCGGCAATTTGCCCGGCAGGGATTGATGGACGGTCGGCTCCTTGACGGACGACAGCGCCTCGTAGGTCAGAGGACGCGCGAATACCGCGTCCACGGCATCGAGGATGACTTCGCCGGAGCGAAAGGACGTGAGCAGCTTCACGTTGCGCCATTGCAGTTGCGCCGCTTTGAAGTCGCGTTCAAATCCGGTTCGCATCGCGCCGAATTTTTCCGGGGCCGCACCCTGAAAGGAAAAGATCGATTGCTTGTCGTCGCCGACCGCGAACATCGTGCGTTTGGCGCTTCGTGCGCCGGCGCCCGCGGTGAATTCGGAGACCAGCGTGCGAATGATCTCCCATTGCTTCGGACTCGTATCCTGCGCCTCGTCGAGCAGCAGATGATTGATGCCGAGATCGAGCTTGTAGAGAACCCATGCCGCGGAGGTTCGCTGGAACAGCGCCAGCGTCCGGTCGATCAGGTCGTCATAGTCGAGCAGGCCGCGCCGCGCCTTCTCGCGGCGATACCGGACGATCACTTCATGCGCGACCGTGATCAGTGCGCGAGTGCGGTCGCGGCATTCCACTGAACGCAGAGTGTCGAGGAGCGCGCCAATTCGCTCTTTCTCGCGGTCGAGCAACTCGGCGATTTCCGGGCTGGCCTGACGGATAGCGCTGGTGATCACGTCCTTGCGGCAGGAGCGTTTTGCCAATCCGATCTGCGAACCGGTGCAGAAAATCGAGATATACGCGTCCGAACGGCCTTGACCGCTCGCTTTGGCCGCAGCGACAAGGCGTGCAGCCTGATCCTTGTCGGTTTTCTTCCCGGTCGCGAGAACAGCAGCCAGATCAGGCCATATTGCCGGCTCGATGCCATCACCAAGGATCGCCTCCTCGATAGCAGCCGCGCTATCCTGTGCGCCGACGCCCAACGCAGCCGACAATTCCGCAATCGCCGCGTCAACCGACCCTGCCCGCGCGACCCATTGTTCGATCGTGTCGCGCTGACCGACAGCCTCGGTGATGAGCTCGCGAAAGGTCTGGTCCGCTGCGGCCTTGATCGCGTCCGCCAGAGCCTTGCCGATAGCCGAGTCGGGCTGCGCCGCGCCTTCCAGCATCACCTCCAGCGTGAGCTTGTCGAGCATCTGGGATTGCGTGGCGTCGTCCAGGACCTCGAAGCCCGCGCCGGCATCGGCCTCGAACGGAAATTGATGCAGCAGGCTTGTACAGAAGGCGTGGATGGTCTGGACTTTCAGCCCGCCCGGCGTCTCGAGCGCGAGCGCGAACAGCCGGCGCGCGCGGGTGCGCAGCGCCTCGTCGGGGATGAGGCCGATATCGCGGATGGCGTCGTCAAGGGCGACATCGTCGAGCGCGGTCCACGCCGAGAGCGTGTCGAAGACACGCGTCGCCATCGTGGCGGCAGCAGCCTTCGTGAACGTTATGCAGAGAATTTTCGCAGGATCTTCGCCGCGCAACAGAAGCTTGATCACGCGTTGCGTCAGAACGTGCGTCTTGCCGGACCCAGCATTGGCTGACGCCCATGCCGAAACGGTTGGATCGGACGCTTCGAATTGCGGCTTCACCACATGCTCGGGCGGCCGTGACCGGTTGATGTTGCGCGGCTTCATGCGGGTATATCCGGATCGACTTCGCCGCCGGTCGCGGACCATTCGCGCACGCGAGCCAGATGATCGTAATCACCGTAAGTGCGCCCGACCCACATCGGCCGCCAGAATGAAACGTACGGCGTTTCTTCCTGCGCGAATGTTGTTATGAGTTCTTTCAGCTTGTCGAGTGCGCGGTCGGCTGCGTTGTCGACGCTCAGATTTTCGAAGTCGCGCGGCGCTCTCTCGCCGCCGGGATCGCCGCCGCTGAGGCGCAGGTACAGAAGTTCGGCCACCGCGCCCCCGGGCGGCACTTTTTCAAACACACCATGCCGCAGGATCGTTGCCTGCAAGGTCAGTTGTGGCGCGAACCCGACCCGGACTTCCTTTGGCGACGGCGGGCGTCCGGTCTTGTAGTCCAGCACGGCGAAGCGGCCGTCCTTAAGTAATTCGATCCGGTCGGCACGCGCCGTGAGCTTGAAATCGTCGGTGACTTGCAATTCCCCCTGCACCTCGGCGAACACCGTTTGCACCTTCGCGCGCCGCTCGATTTCCCAGTCGATGAACCAGCGCGCGATGCGTTCGAATCGGGGCCACCAGAAAGCCCTGGCTTCCGGAAAGTCATTGAGCGGCGCAAACGACTCGCGTCCGAGCGTCATCAGGTCCGCGAGCGGATCGGCTGACAAACCATCCGCGAATTTCGCAGTGAAATCGCCGATCGCCTTGTGAATGACCGTGCCGCGGTCACGCGCGCCCGGCGGCGTATCGACCGGATCGAGCGCCTGCAGCCGCAGAATGTGCTTGGCGTAGATGGTGTAGGGATCGCGCAGCCAATGCTCGATATCCGTCACAGGCAATCGCTTCGGCCGTGCAGCCACCGGCGGCTTGGGCTGGGGCCGTTCCGCAGCCTTGACCTCTGCCGGACGGTCCAGCGCGCGCGCCCAGTCGAGATAGGCCGCGCCGCGCTCTCTAACCGCGGTCCACGCATCGACTCCTGCTACGGCAGCAAGCCGCTGCACGAAACGAGAGACAACCGTAGGCGTGCCCTCGCGCTTTGCGGCCATAGACAGGAACACCACCGGTGCTCCGAAGGCTTGCACAAAGTCATGCGCGGAGAGACCGATCCGGCGCTCCGGCAAATCGAGCCCGAGTTCCTGACGCATCGGCCTGCTGAGCCAGGGGTCGCTGCGCGGTTCTGGTGGCCAGACGCCCTCGACCAGCCCGGCAAGGACGACGCGATCGGCCTGCTGCAGGCGGGCCTCAAGGGGACCATAGATGCGCACGCGTGCGCCTGGCGCTCCGGGCCTGCGCACCACGCGTTCGGCCGCGATCGTCTGGAAAAGATCGGCGTAGTCATGCGAGTCGATGGTGAAGGCTGCCGCCTGACCGCTTTTGGCGATCGCCTGGAAGATGTCCTTGAGGGCCTCGCCGTCGCGGCCGGAGAACGCAACGGCTTCGCCCTTCTGATCACGCGCCAATGCGGCGATGACGTCATGGTGTCGCAAGGCCAGGTCGCGCAACGGCAACTTGCCGACCTGTGACAGTGGCGCGAGGGCCGGCTTCAGATTGGCGAGCAATTCGGCGGCGCGGTCGAGATCCTGGTCGGACAGCCACCGGCGAGGATCGCGCGGATGGAGCTTGTCGCGTTCCGCACGCAAGCTCATCAGCGCATGCTCGAGCCCGTCTACACCGGTGCGCGGCCTTGGGCCTCGCAGAATCGCGCGTTCAAGGGCTGCGGTCGCTGACCGGAGGCCGGTATCGTGATTTCCAAGGCGGCAGAGCGGATGCTTGAGCAGCGCCAGCAGCGTGACGGGTTCGCAGCCGTTCAGCGCGGCCTCGGCTGCAAGCCGTGCGAAGATGCCCGCCGGCGTGTCGGACAACGGGTCCCCGCCGGAATCATCCACCGGGACAGCCCACCGCTCGAGTGCGGCAATGACGCGGCGCGCCAGCGAGCGGTCAGGTGTGATGAGCGCAGCGGTCCGGTCGGCCGCATCGCTTACGGCCTCGCGCAATGCGAGCGCCACCGCGACGGCCTCTTCTTCCGTAGTGGCCGCTTCAATCAACGTCAGTGTGGCAAGCGCCTTGGACTTTTGTATTTCGAAGTCGAGGTTGTTCAGCGTGTCATGCCAGCGGTCGGTCGCTTCCGCCGGCCGCATTGCTTCCGAAGCGATGTGTTCGCGGCCGTGAGACTCAGGAGGCGCAAGTTGCTCGACTTGATCGCGCGTGACGCCGAGCCCAGCGAGGAAGGCCTGCATCGCGAATTGCGGATGACCAGGTGCGGGATTGAAGCCCTTGCCGCCGCCGATCGATTGCCATGCTTCCTCGTCGAGATGCACGTCAAGCCCGGGGAGCACCACGGCTCCGTTCGGCAGGCGCGCGATCGCACCGAGCAGCCTGGCGGTTGCCGGCATCGACGCGGTCGATCCGGCAGCGATGACAGGGCCCTTGTGATCGCGCTCGAGCCGCGCCGTCTCCGCCTGGATCAATGCGTCGCGTCGTGCAGCGGCATCCATCAGCGTCTGCTCGCCAAGCATGGCTGGCCACGCGTCGCGAACGATCTTCAGGAAATCGAGCGTGCGCCGGAAATACTCATCCATGTTGTCGGGGACGAGCGTGTCGAGCGCCTGCCAGTCGACGCCGCGGGTAATCATGTCGTCCTGCAGACGCGCGAGTTCGCCGGCCATCGCGAAGGCTGCAGCCGGTGAATGCGCGATCAGCAGCGTGTCGCCGACGCTCTTCTGATGCGTGGCCCAGGCCATGATCATCTGCGTGAGCAGGGCTTTGCGCTCGATCGGCTCCATCGCGGCGGGAAGCGCCATGCGCTCGGCGGCGAGCGGGCCCCCGGCGAATTCGGCAAAAACAATCTCGTCCTCGTCGATATCGCCGATCGGGATAAGGCGCGGCAGCAGCGTTGCCTCGCCGCCGAGTGCATGGAGGAAGACGTCCTGCGCCAGACGGCAGGCGCGCCGCGTTGGCAGGTAAAGCGTCGCCTGCGCCAGTTCCATAGGAACGTGCGAAGCGGGAAAGCCGTCCACCAGCCGGCCGGCGAGCAGCGCGTCGATCAGCGCGGGAAGGAACGGAGCCGACGATGGGATCGTGAACAGGCGGGGCGCGCGCGCAGGCATGGTGGTTCAGTCATAGCGCAACCGGCGCGCGCTGTGCGATAGCAATTGTGCGCCCGTGCCGAAGAGGATGCGCGGGCGCGGGCTATGCCGCACTCTGCAAAATCGCGCGTTCGGCGAGTGCAATTGCTTCTGGCGTGCCCACATGCATCCACACGCCGTCGAGCCGCAGCCCGAACAGGCGCTCGGCCTCGGCCGCCCTATTGAACAGGCGGTTCAGCGAGAATCGGCCTTGCGGCGCATCCTTGAACAGGGCCGGCGAGAAGATCGCGGCGCCGGCATAGACGAACGGCATCACCTCGCGTTCGGCGCGCGGCCGCAGCCGTCCGTCCGGCGCCATCGCGAAATCGCCGCGGCCTGCATAGCCGATGCTCGTCGCCGACGGCGCCAGCAGGAGCAGAGCGTCCATCGTGGCGGGGTCGAAAGCCGCGGCGAGCCGTTGCAGATTGCTGCGCGTGCCGTCCAGCCAGATGCTATCCGAGTTGATCAGGAAGAACGGCTTGTCGCCAAGCAGCGGCAACGCCTTCACCACCCCGCCGCCGGTATCGAGCAGCGTCTCTCGCTCGTCGGAAATGACGATCCGGGGTGACTTGCGGCCTGCAACATGCCGTTCGATCTGATCCGCCAGATAATGCACGTTGACGACGGTGGTTGCGACGCCGGTTTCGGCGAGCTTGTCGAGCACGTGATCGAGCAGGGCGCGGCCCGAGACTTCGACCAGCGGCTTCGGCCGCGTATCGGTCAACGGCCGCATGCGCTCCCCGAATCCGGCTGCCAGCACCATTGCCGTCTGCGGAACGCCTTGCGCCATCGCGATCAATCCCAAATCTCTGCCCAGGCCAGGTGAGTGTCTGGCTCCGCGGCCGATCTATCACAGCCCGTCAAACGCGGGCACATTGTCTTTGTACCAAGTGGCGAGATTCGCCAGTGCCGGGTGAGGCAGGGCGCGCTGAAGGTAGCGCCATACGCGCGGCATATGACGAAGATATTGCGGCTTGCCGTCGCGCCAGTCGAGCCGTGCAAAAATGCCAAGGATCTTGGTGGCCCGCTGAGCCGCCATGATGGCGTAGATCGCCGAAAACTCCTTGGGGTCGAAGCTCGTGTCGGCCGCGCTTCGGCTTGCGATGTAGCGGGCAAGCAGGTCGCGCTCCAGCGCTTCCGGCACATCCACTCTAGCGTCCTGCAACAGCGAGGCGACGTCGTAGCCGGTAGGCCCCGTGACGGCATCCTGGAAGTCAAGCAGCCCGACCCGGCGAGAGCCATCGCGCTCCGCAAGCCAGATCAGGTTCGGCGAGTGAAAGTCGCGAAGCACCCAGGTGTGCTGCCCGTCGAGCGCGGGTTTGAGCGCCGAGAGCCAGAGCTGCCGGAACGTTTCGCGCGCGCGCTCGTCGACCGCAAGTCCGCGATGGGGAATGTACCAGTCGAGCAATAGCTCGACTTCGATCAGGAACGCGCCTTTGTCGTAGGCGGGGAGGGCGTAGGTCGTGCCATCCGGCAGCGGCAGCAGCGCACCCGCCTGGCGACCGTGAAGCTCCGCAAGCAAATCGATGGCGGCTCCGTAGCGCGCGGGTATCGGAGCAGGCGGAGAGCCGGCGACGAACGGGTCGGCGCCGAAATCCTCGATCACCAGGAAGCCATGGTCCAGATCGGCAGCATAGATTTCGGGCGCTGAGAAACCCAGCGCACGCAAACCGTCTGCCATCGCAACGAAAGGCCGGACGTCCTCCGCGAGATGGGCGACCGCACTGTAGGGTTTGCCGTCACGCACCGGCGGGCCGTCCGGCCGGCGCGGCGCATTCATCAGAATGGCCGACTTGCCGTCTCGCATGATGCGTTCGTAGAGGCGCGTCGAGGCGTCACCCTGCATGCGATGCCGCTGCGCTTGCGCGTACCCGGCCTTATGCAGAAAAGTCCGCAGCGCTCCGATGCGCGCGACCCGCTGCGCAAGCTTGCCGTATCCGGTGACGGTCACATCGCGATAATCGTCGCCGCGTGCGGGCGACAGGGTGAATGCGATGTCGATGCGGTCTGGCGGCAATCGATCGCCGGCGCGGTCCGGCCACTCCATCAGCACCACGCCGCCGGCGGCGCTCTCGTCGAGGCCGAGTTCGCCGAGTTCGTCCGGGCTGGCGATCCGGTAGAGATCGGCATGTGCGAGCGTGAGCCGCGGCAGCTCGTAGACCTGCATGAGCGTGAAGGTCGGGCTTGGCACTGCGATCTCCGGATCGCCTGCGAGGTGGCGGATCACCGCGCGGGCGAAGGCCGTCTTGCCGGCGCCGAGATCGCCCGACAGCGTGACCGTATCGCCGGGCTCGAGCGCATTCGCGATTTCCACGGCGAAACGCCGGGTCGCCTCTTCGTTATCGAGAGCGACCGAGAAGCGCGATGGGGTAGCTGTCATGGGACGATCAGGCCGCCGCGGTGCTTTGCGCCGACGGCTGGGTTGGGAATGTGCAGATCACCGTGGTCCCTTGCCCTACCTTGGAATCGATGTCCACCGAGCCGCCATGCAGGTGTACGAACGACCGTACGATGGCGAGGCCAAGCCCCGCGCCGCGATGCTGTGAGCCCTGCGAGGCGCTCTCGAAGCGTTCGAACACCCGGTCCGTCATCTCCGGCGGGATACCGGGGCCCTGATCGGTAACCGAGAACACAATCGAATCCGTCCGGCGCTCGGCCCGCAGCCGAACGGTGCCGCCCGGTGGCGAAAAGCCCACCGCGTTGGACAGAAGATTGTAGAGTACCTGCCGAACACGGCGTTCGTCTGCCGAGAATAAGCCTATGTCGGGGGTGTCGGTCGCGATATCGAGGGCAATGTGATCCTTGAGCAGGCGGTCGCGAATGCCTTCAGCCGCGGCATCCATGGTCTGTCTGATGTCCACGGGCCCGAGATTGAGCGTCATCGCGCCCGCATCGATGGTCGCGAGGTCGAGAATGTCGTTGATCAGCGTGAGCAGGGCGTTGGTCGAGACCGTGATATAGCCAAGATATTCCGATTGACGATCGGTGAGCGGGCCTGTTCCGGGATCGCCGAGGAAATGCGCAAAGCCGATAATGTTCGTCAGCGGCGAGCGCAGTTCGTAAGAGACATGATGCAGGAAATCGATCTTGATCTTGTCGGCGGTTTCCAGCGCCTCGTTACGTTCGCGCAGTGCCCGCTCTACATTCACGGTGTCGGTCACATCCTGGAAGGTGAGAAGTGTCGCACCGTCCGGGAGTGGGAGTGTGGCGACATCGACGACGCTGCCGTCCCGCCGCTCGAGGCGGCCCTTGACCGAGTCGCGCTGACCGATTGCGGTGACCGCCGTCCGCAACGCTCGCAGCGTCTGATCTTCGGGTTGAAGGGGCGCGCACCAGGCGATGACCGCTTCGATATGCGGCCGTTCGGCAAGGGCCTCTTCCGGCAGTTTCCACATCTCCTGGAAAGCCGGATTGTAAAGCCGGAGGCGGCCGTCGCTCGCGAATACAGCAACCGCTTCTGCGAGATTGTCGAGCGTTTCGCCTTGCACGCGGATCAGGGCATCGTAGCGGCGTTCGAGATCGAGCCGCTCGGTCACGTCATCAAACAGATATGTCACGCCGCCTTCGGTATTCGGCGTCGTCACGACGCGCAGGGTTCGCCCGGTCGGCAAATGCCAGAGATCCTCGCGAGATTCGAGTTTGCGATAGGCTTCGTGCAGCTGGTTTTTCCAACTGCGGAAATCCTGTTGCTCCGGGAGTTTGCGGCTTGCTCTCAGCCGATCGAGGATGACGGAATCGGTCGGGCCATGATCGAGGAACGCTGCATCGATGTCCCAGAGTGCCCGATATGCCTCGTTATAGAAGCGCAGCGTGTGATCCGCGCCGAATATTGCGACGCCGGTCGCGAGTTGATCGAGTGTTCTGCGATGCGCTTCAACCATGCGGTTCATGTCGGCACGCACGGTCTCGACCTCCGTCGCATCGACGCCGACGGCAGCGCTGCCCGCGCGGGTCGGGACTTCGACCACGTCGAACATGCGGCGCGCTCCGGCGACAACGGCAGGCACGCGTCCGCGATAGGACGTGCCGCCTTCGCGCATCCGCGCGGCCTCGTCGCGGGCGGACTTGTCGAGTAGCTCAAGATTTCGTTCGACCGCTTCGGTCGGATCGCGTGCCTCGACCGCGCTGGCATACGCGGCGTTGACAAAGTCGAGCCGGCCCTCGTGGTCACGCGCCCATACTGGAAACGGCAACGCGTCGATAAGACTGCGCAAGGCCATCATATCGCCGACGAGGCGCTCATGGCGCGCGGTGAGGGCAACCATCTCGCCTTTGATCCCGCTGACGTCACGCAGCCGCATGACGGCACGCCCGCCGATTGCCCGACCTTCCGCTTCGACCGATTTGCCGCCAAGGGTCGCGAATGTCATCGCGAAGGCCTCGCCATTGGTCCGCAGCTTCGCGACCGCTGTTTCGATAAGCTGGGCCTGATCCGGCGGGAGCCATGATCCGAAGGCGAGGACGCGCTGCGGCATGGTTGCCTGCGTCACGATGGTTACGTCGCCGACGATGTCGGGATTGTCGTCGCCGGCCGCCCAGGCCACGACGATCTGAGGTTCCGACAAGAGCAGCGTGTTAACCCGGTCGACTTCAGCGGTCAGCGCGTTGATTTCACGCCGCGCCTCCGCGTCTGCTGCGGAGGAGCGCTGGCGCATGCGGACGAGAATAATCGACGTCACCACCGCGAAGCAGAGCACGCCAATGATCAGCGCCAGTCCCGCTACTTCATGACTGCGAAGGTCCGCAAACGCACGAAGATACAAATCGAGGGTCGTCCCGTCTTGTGCAGCCGGCGCGGCATTCGCGTGTGCCGGCCACAAGGACGAACCGAGCGTGAGGATGAATCCGCTTCGCAGCGGATCTGCGCTGCGGACGCCGCCGGTCGACCGAGTCATTCCCGCATACCCATTGCCCCCAATACCGGAACGCCGGACGAAGTCCGGTGCGAACCTGTATCGTCATGGACGCTAACGAGCGGACCGCGGCTGCGGACCGAATCATTCGACTTTACTCCCAAGGGGAGTCGCACGTTAAGAGTCCAGACCGTGAACGGGGCTGCAGGGCCCCTGTCAGGCTGTTTTTTCTGCCTGACTGACGAGTTCCTGGAGCTGGATCGTGGACAGGGCAGCGGCGAACGCTCTCTCCGCCTGGACGAGAGCAGGGAGCACGACGTCTCCTACGATCGGAGAGCCGAGCACGTGCGACGTGTTATGCTCGTCTACGGTGCCCGCAGCGCGCAAAATTTCGTTCGCGGTGATGTTGTCTGTACTGCGGCCGAGTTCATAGCCGCCCCTCGGACCACGGACGCCCCGCAAGATCCCTTCGTGGACCAGTGCCTGAAGCACGGGCTCTAGATGACGCGGAGGCAACCCATGTCGCGTCGCAAGCGCCTTTGCCGAGACTGGACGCACTTGCGAATTAATAGCAACATCGATCACCGCTGCGATGGCCAATATGCCTTTTCGGGACAGCAACGGCATTCCAGATCACTCATGACGGTTCGGTCTTATGCCGCATAACGGTAATAAATTACGTAGACGTGTCTAGATCTTTGGGAACAAAATCGACAATTTTTAAAAAACCGTACTTAAATACCTGTTGATCCGAAGCCGGCCTGGCCTCGACCGGTTTCGTCGAGAGTCTCAACACCGCAGATTGTCGAAGGAGCGAAAGGCGCAATCACAAGCTGCGCGATCCGCATTCCCCGTTCGACCTTGAAATGTGCCGAACCGTGATTGATCAGAATGACACAAACTTCGCCGCGATAATCAGCATCGATGGTACCTGGCGCATTGAGCACCGTAACCCCAAACTTCGCGGCCAAGCCGGAACGCGGGCGAACCTGCCCCTCTGTACCGGGTGGCAGCGCCAGCGCAATGCCGGTCGGAATCATCTCGTAACAGCCAGGCTGGATCGTCACTGGCGCTTCGGCGGGAACGGCGGCCATCAGGTCCAGCCCGGCCGCCGCGGCGCTTTGATAAGCGGGTAATGGCAAGTCGGCTCCGTGCGCGAGCTGCTTTATCCGCACTGCAATCTTGTTCACTGCTTCGTCCCGTTGAGAGTGTCTGCGATCCGGCGGACCAGGTGGCGCGCGACCTCGGTCTTGGATTGCGAAGGCCAGGATTCTACGCCCTCGGCTGTCACCAGATGAACCGAATTGCGATCGCCGCCCATAACGCCAGTCTGAGGCGAAACGTCATTCGCCACGATCCAGTCGCACGCCTTGCTCTTGAGCTTCGCATTGGCCCGCTCGATGACAGTCTGGGTCTCCCCCGCGACGCCGACGACAAGCTTCGGCCGGCCGGACTTCAATTTGGCAACAGTTGCGAGGATGTCGGGATTCTCAGTCAGCTCAAATGACGGCGCTCCCGATTTGGTTTTCTTGATCTTCTGGGCATCCGGCGACGCGATTCCCCAGTCGGCAACTGCCGCCGCAAAGATCGCGACATCGGCGGGGAGCGTGTCTGTCACCGCCTGCAGCATCTCGCGCGCGGTGGTCACATGAATGGTCTTTGTGCCTGCTGGGTCGGGAACGTGCACCGGCCCCGACACCAAGGTTACGTCCGCTCCTGCTGCTGCTGCCGCTGCTGCGATAGCGTGGCCCTGCTTTCCGGAAGAGCGGTTCGCGATGTAGCGGATCGGATCGATCGGTTCGTGCGTCGGACCCGATGTGATCAGCACTCGCTTGCCCGCGAGTGGCTTTTCTTCCACCGTGTCGACAACTTGCATCGCCCTTTCGACGATTTCGAGCGGCTCCGCCATGCGCCCGACACCGGTCTCGCCGCTTTCCGCCATCTCGCCTGCGTTCGGCCCAATGATACGCACTCCATCGGCCTCCAGTTGCGCAACATTGCGCCGCGTCGCCGGGTGTCGCCACATCATTGGGTTCATAGCGGGCGCAATCAGGATCGGCTTGTCGGTCGCCAGCAGCACTGCGGACGCAAGATCGCTGGCATGTCCGCCGGCCATCTTTGCAATCAGGTCGGCGGTGGCCGGAGCCACGATCACGAGGTCGGCGTCGCGCGCGAGACGGATATGGCCGACATCGAACTCGCTGTGCGGGTCGAACAGATCGGTGAAGGCGCGCTCGCCGCACAGCGCCCCGACCGAAAGAGGGGTGATGAATTCATGGCCCGCCTTGGTCAGGATGCATCGAACGACAGCGCCGCGCTCGCGCAGGCGCCGTATTAGGTCGAGCGACTTGTAGGCGGCAATGCCGCCGCCGATGATCAGAAGGATGCGTTTGCCGGTCATGAGAATGTCGGGCCTGCGCAGGCGTTGCCACAAAATGCGGCCGCGTTACGGATTTGGGCGATAGGGCGCCTCGCGTCCTGTTTTGCGGCTGCACTCACTTGATCAGATACACAATATACGCCAGCAGTGCCGCGATCACCCAGAGCGCGATTGCGGTGGCACGGCTGCGTCTCGCCTCGGCGCGGCCGATATCCGCCACGGTTTCGGGGGCCAGCACAAGGCCGTTCCGGGTTGCTGCGTCGAACTGGTCCAGGATGGCCGCTCCGCGCGACAGCATTCCTGGGGCCTGTCCCAGGAAGCGGCCCAATTGCATTACGCTCCCGGCGGCGCCCTCAATGCGGCCCGCGGGACCGAGATTGCGCTCGATCCACTCGCGAACGACGGGCTCCGCTGTGGTCCACATATCGAGCTTGGGATCGAGTGAGCGCGCGACACCTTCTACGACCACCATGGTTTTCTGCAACAGCAGCAATTCCGGCCGTGTACGCATATCAAACAGGCTGGTCACCTCGAACAGCAGCGTCAGCAGCTTGGCCATCGAGATTTCGTCGGCCGCGCGGTTATGGATCGGTTCGCCGATCGCGCGGATCGCCTGCGCGAAGTCCTCGACCGAATGATGGGCCGGCACATAACCGGCCTCGAAATGGACTTCGGCAACGCGGTGGTAGTCGCGCGTGATGAAGCCATAGAGAATCTCTGCGAGAAAGCGGCGCTCTTTCGGACCAAGCCGGCCCATGATGCCGAAATCGACCGCGACCAGGCGCCCCTCATTGTCGATGAACAGATTTCCTGGATGCATGTCGGCATGAAAGAAGCCGTCGCGCAACGCATGCCGCAGGAAGCTCTGGATCACGATCCGTGCGAGTTCCTTGAGGTCGAAGCCTTTGGCTTCGAGCACCGCGTGGTTCGACAGATGCGTGCCGTCGATCCATTCCAGCGTCAGCACGTCTTTCGTAGTGCGGTCCCAATCGATCGCCGGCACGCGGAAACCCGGATCATCCTTGGTATTCTCCGCCATCTCCGAAAGCGCCGCGGCCTCGAGACGAAGGTCCATTTCGAGCGCCATCGAGCGTCGGAGCGTCGCTACGGTCTCGACCAGGCGCAACCTGCGCGCTTCTTCTGAATGCTCCTCGGCGTTGCGGGCCGCGAATGCGAACGCATCCTGATCGATCGCGAAGCGGCGCTCGATTCCGGGTCGAAGCACCTTGACCGCAACCGCACGCTCGCCGCTCGCTGAAGCGACCTCGGCGCGGTGCACCTGAGCGATTGAAGCGGCGGCGACGGCCGGCGCGAACTTGGAGAATGTCTTGCCGATCGGCTGACCGAACGCCTGCTCGATGATTGCAACCGCTTGCGCCTGCGGGAAGGGCGGCATGCGATCCTGCAAGCTTTCCAGATCACGCGCGATGGCGACACCGACCACATCCGGCCTCGTCGCCAGGAATTGTCCGAGCTTCACATAGGTCGGTCCGAGCCGGGTGAGCGCTGCGGCAAGCCGTCCGGCCTGACTGTCGCCGCCGGAGCGGGCGATCAGCTTAGAAGCGCGCAGCGCCATGCGTGCAGGCAAGGGTACCAGGATCGGGTCGACGTCGCGAAAGACGCCCTCACGCGCCAGTACGTAACCGGCGCGTGTCAGCCGCAGCGAATTGGTCAGGGCGGAGATCATGAGTGTGAATGCGTATCGCCGGCCTGGGTCACAGCCGCCAGCCGGAATGGAGCGCAACGATGCCGCCGGTCATCGGCGTGTACGAGACACGTGCGAAGCCGGCTTCGCGCATCATGGCTGCGAAGGCTTGCGGTTTCGGAAACTTGCGGATGGATTCGACCAGGTAGCGATAGGATTGCGCGTCTCCCGCGACAGCCTGACCAAGGGCGGGGATCACGTTGAAGGAATAGAAGTCGTACAACGTCTCGAGTGCGGGGACATCGACCGCAGAAAACTCGAGGCACAGGAAGTGGCCACCCGGCCGCAGCACGCGATAGGCCTCTCGCAGCGCTGCGTCGATTCGCGGCACGTTGCGAATGCCGAATGCGATCGTGTAGGCATCGAACGTGCCGCTTGGCAGTGGCAGCGCCTCCGCGTTCCCCTCGATGAAGGTCACCGCGTAGTCGAGGCCACGCTTTTCGGCGCGCTCTCGTCCGACCGCCAGCATCTCGGCATTGATGTCCAGAATGGTCGCATGGGTGCCGGTGCCGCCAGCCTCGATAACGCGGAAGGCGATGTCACCGGTGCCGCCGGCCACATCCAGCAACCTGAATTCCCTGTCGCTCTTTGGCGGGTTGACAGCCGTGACCAGGGCGCTCTTCCAGGCACGGTGAAGCCCGCCCGACATCAGGTCGTTCATCAGATCATAGCGGCGCGCGACCGAATGGAACACATCGTCCACCAAGCCCTGCTTCTCGTCTAGCGGCACACGCCGGAAGCCGAAATCGGCCTCGTTTGTGGAGTTTTCGGTCATTTTCGCGGTTTTCCGGATCGAGCGGCCGGACGATAGCCCAGCGCGCCGCAGCGCGCTACATAACCGATCCGCGCTCGTTAACGAGAGATATTGCGTCCGCCATGACCGTTGCTTTCAACCCTGCCATTCCGATTTTCCGCATCTTCTCGGTAGAAAAGGCGCGCGAGTTTTACCTGGACTTTCTCGGCTTCAGCCTCGACTGGGAGCATCGCTTCGAGCCGGATATGCCGCTTTACATGCAGGTCTCCCGTGGCTCGCTGGTGCTGCATCTGAGCGAGCATCACGGGGATGCCTGTCCGGGTTCTACGGCCTATGTACGCATGCGCGGCGTGCGGGACTATCATGCCGAGATCAGCAGCAAGGGCTACCCTTACCTCCGTCCGGGCGTGGAGAGCCGCGACTGGACGTCGGCCGAGATGACCGTGACCGATCCGTTCGGCAATCGTATCCGTTTCGGCGAGATTGCCAGTGAGAAAGACTGACGCGAATGCCCGAACTTCCCGAAGTCGAGACCGTTCGCCGGGGGCTTGCGCCGGTGATGGAGGGCGCACGATTCGACAAAGTGGAGGCGCGCCGCGGTGATCTTCGCTGGCCGCTGCCGAAGGATTTCGTCCGACGCCTCGAAGGCCAGACCGTCACCGGCATAGGCCGTCGCGCCAAGTACATCCTCGCCGATCTGTCGTCTGGTGACGTGCTGCTGATGCATCTCGGCATGTCCGGCTCGTTCCGAGTGACCAAAGCGGACGAGGAACGCACGCCCGGCGACTTCCATCACGAACGCTCTAAACTGTCCGCCCATGATCACATCGTCTTCCACATGTCGAATGGCGGTGTGGCGACCTTCAACGATCCACGGCGTTTCGGTTGCATGAAGCTCGTCGCCCGCGATCGTCTCGACGAGGAGCCGCTCCTGCGCGCACTCGGGCCCGAACCTCTCGGCAACGCTTTCGATGCCGCGATGCTTGCATCCGCCTGTGAAGGCAAGCAGACGAGTTTGAAAGCGGCCTTGCTCGATCAGCGCGTGGTTGCGGGGCTCGGCAATATCTATGTCTGCGAAGCGCTTCATCGCTCTCTGCTGTCGCCGAAGCGCAAGGCGTCAACCATTGCTGACCGGAAAGGCGCGCCGAACCAGCGCGCGGTCCTTCTGGTCGATGCCATCCGCACTGTTCTCAATGATGCGATCAAGGCAGGCGGGTCGTCGCTTCGCGATCATCGCCAGACCGACGGGGAGCTCGGCTATTTTCAGCATTCGTTCCGTGTCTATGACCGCGAGGGCGAACCTTGCCCGACACGGAATTGCAACGGGGTGATCCGGCGCGTCGTACAGAACGGACGCTCGACGTTCTATTGTCCGGTCTGTCAGAAATAAGCCCTACGCCGCTTTCTGGCTGTCGCCGCGGCGCCGCTCGAGAGATTCACGCGCATGCTTGGCCCGTTGCTGATAGTGGCGATGCAATTGCTCAAGTTCCTCGTCAGACAAATCCTCGGCATTCGCCAATTTGTCGTCGGCACCGTCCATTCGCAAAATCAGTTCGGAGAGCTTGACCTGAATGGCGGTGGTGTCGCGATTTTGCGTATTCTGGATCAGGAACACCATCAGAAAGGTCACAATGGTGGTTGAGGTATTGATCACCAATTGCCAGGTGTCGCTGAATCCGAAGAATGGTCCGGACACTGCCCAGATGACGACAACCGCCGTGGCGGTCAGGAAAGTTACGGGCGTGCCAGAAAAATGCGCGAACACGTAGGCGGCGCGACCGAAGGTGCCTTGGTGATTGGAGGCGTTTGCTTCTGACTTTGCAGAGGCCTTTGACGGTCCGTTCTCTGTAACCGATTGCGATTTCATGCTCGACCCTCCGTGAGGACCGCGGTTTCTAACGGGCGGCGGACCCTTCTCGTTCCCTCGTCTGCTTTCATCTATGACAACAAAAAACGCCGCGCTTTCGCGCGGCGTTTTTAAAAGTCTATAACCAGGATCAGTTCTCGTGCCGCATCAGGACTGCGCGGGTGGCATGGTCGGGGCCAAACTCGTCGATATTGTCGACCTCGAGCAGCTTTGCCAGCCTGCTGCGAGCCCGATTGACGCGACTCTTGATCGTGCCAACGGCGCACTCGCAGATGTCCGCGGCTTCTTCGTATGAAAACCCCGACGCTCCGACCAGGATCAGCGCTTCGCGTTGTTCAGCCGGAAGCTGGGACAGCGCTTCGCGAAACTCCTGAAACTCGACGCGACCGATCTGATCAGGGTGCGTCTTCAGCGTCTCTGCAAGACTTCCATCCGCGTCTTCCACCTCGCGCCGGCGTTTGCGATATTCGGACCGGAACAGATTGCGGAGAATGGTGAACAGCCAGGCCGGCATATTGGTGCCGGGCTGAAACGATTGGATATTTGCCAGCGCGCGCAGGATCGTTTCCTGCACCAAGTCGTCTGCACGGTCCACATTCCCCGACAGGGAGATGGCGAACGCACGCAGGCTGGGGATCGCCGCAAGAATCTGGTCTCTCAAGGCCGGATCGACGCTCATTCCGATTTCCCTTCTTCAGGGGCCTTGTCCAGCTGTTTCAGGAGCTCGGCGAAGCGATCGGGTACGCCCTCCTGCACGACATCGTCGTAGATCGCTCTTAGTTGCTGTCCGATCTTCGACTGTATTTCCCGGTTGAGACCGGAGGCGTTCTTTTGGTTCATGGCATCCGGCTGCATAGAAGGTGAAGGGCCAGGTTTCCGTGTTCTCATTTCGTCCTCGCCGGTGGGCACAAAGCCGATCCGGTATGTGTCAAAATGCTTTGTGATCCATAAGGTTCCGCGGACGGGAACTTTTTTTGGTAAAGTGCGTTGGGGCCTCGAAGTTCTTCAGGCCCCAATGGGAGGGATTACGTGTCTGCTTCGCAAGCCATCGCACCCTATTTGCCGTTTTTGCGCCGCTACGCGCGCGCTCTTACCGGCAGTCAGTCGTCCGGCGACGCCTACGTCGCCGCAGCGTTGGAGGCCCTGATCGAGGATACCTCTGTTCTGGATAGCGCCTCATCGCCCCGGGTTGCGCTGTACCGGCTATTCAGCAAGATCTGGAATTCGGTCGTGGTCAACGCGAAGGCGGCGCCCGAATCCGCCGCTCTGCCGGCGGAGCAGCGTTTGGGCCAGATCACGCCGCGCCCCCGTCAGGCGTTTCTGCTGGTGGCCCTCGAAGGCTTCTCGGAGGCCGATGCCGCGACCATCCTTGATGTCGATATTCCAACCTTGCGTCAGCTCGTGGAGGAATCCGGGCGAGAGCTTGCCGCTGAAATCGCCACTGATGTGATGATCATCGAAGACGAACCGTTCATCGCAATGGATCTCGAAGGACTGGTCGAGAGCCTCGGTCACCGCGTGCTCGGCGTCGCCCGCACGCATACCGAGGCCGTGCAGCTGGCGAAGGCCAAGCGGCCGGGGTTGATCCTCGCAGACATCCAGCTTGCGGACGGCTCGTCCGGGCTGGACGCGGTCAACGAATTGCTGCGGTCGTTCGAGGTTCCGGTGATCTTCATCACGGCCTATCCCGAGCGCTTCCTCACGGGAGAGAGGCCTGAGCCGGCGTTTTTGATTGCCAAGCCGTTCCAGCCGGCGACTGTATCGGCCGTTATCAGTCAGGCGTTGTTCTTCGAACGCAATGCCCGGCGGCGAGAACGCCGCGCGAGCTGAGGGCGGGCCCACAATGGAAAAATGGCCGGGCGAGATGCCCGGCCATTTTTTGCTTGGTGGCTACGACGTTATTTGCTGCCGCCTGCTGTGTCTGTACCGTCGGCGGGCTTTCGCGACCCCATCGAAAAGCCGAGCATGAGGGCCTCGAACACCATCGCGATGCGCTGGTCGCGCGTCAGGTCAGAAAGGTCGGGGTCTGAGTCCGAAGGCGACAGGCGCTTTTTGGGTGAGGACCCAAGAAAACGTGGCGCGAAATAGCCAGCGATCGCGATAGCGCCAAGGACTGCGGCCACCGCAAGCCGGGCGCCAATAGGGCCCAGTCCCGCCTCGAGTGCCAGCAGTAGCGCTGAAGCCGCATAAACGATCGCCGCGACAGCCGCGACAACGGCAATTGACAGGGATATCGCGTGACGGCGCACCGCTGCGATGGGGCCCTCGAGCGAGTGCGAGACGAGGTCGGATATCCCCATCAAGCTCACTCCGGCCGGCGCGCGAGCCCGGCAAAAAATCCGATGCCGGCCGCTATCGCAAGAGTCAGCAGCGGGCGCTTATCGATCTCTTTTACAAACCGGTTGACCGCATGGCTGCCAAACTTCGCAACCTCATCGCTTGCTGAAGCAATGCCGGCCTGGGCCTGACTCGTCGCGCGTCCGGTAAGCCCCGAGAGAGCGCTGAGTACGATATCGTTCGCGCTTTCCGCAGCGTGTGACGCGCCCTGTTTCGTCAGTGAATTAAGCCGCGTTATACGCTCGTCGAGCGACGCAATCATGTCGGCCACCTCCGCACGCATCGCGGCGATATCGCCAGCAACGGCATCACCCATGACTTGAGCCGCAGGCTGCGTGCGTCGCCGCGTCGTTTTACGCCGCGACTTCGCGACGTTTTGCGATCGTGCCATATGGCTCTCCCGATGCTTGAAATTCCACGTGCGCCAACGCTCCGGAACTCGGGAGGTTCCATTTGCGCGCTCGGCTGCGGGGACAGAACCCTTAGCAGTTCAAAAGAAAAAGGCGTGGCCCACGAAGGGCCACGCCTGAAATTGGCCGACCGAGCACGAGGGGGAGGGGATGACGGCCGGCCGAGTCTAAAATGTAAACGCGCAGCCAATGGTTCCAGACACTCTCCCGTGATTGAAGCGAAAAAAGCGAAAGCGCGAAAAAACGGAACCGTGACAACGAGATACAGAACTGACACGCCACTGGAACGTTAGCTTGACGCGCCGGACTGATCCAGGCGTCAGACAACATTGATCAGGCGCCTGTCGAGGACAAGGCGTGTCTCGCTTCCCGGGTTCAAGATAGTGAACGAAGATGCAAGGGGGAAAGGCCGCGAACCGAGCGAGAAAGATAGTCGCTTGAGTGAGCAGTGGCCGGCACAATCTGTTCGGGGTTCCTCTCCGGGGGATGACGTGGCAGCACGTCTTCAACACGAGATCCGGGCGCATGAGCTAACTCGTTCCGAGCTGGAGCGTGTCCGTTCGGAAGCGGACGTCGCGGTTCGGGATTGCGAGCTATTGAAGGAGCGTCTCGCGGCTGCTTTCACCGGTGCCAATATTCATGCCTTCGCGCAGGATCAGAACCTCCGCTATCAGTGGGTATCGGGCCCGCGCGGGCATGACGCAGACGCGATGCTCGGCCGGACGGACGAGGAAATTTGGCACTCACCTGAGCATCAGGCCGTCGTCACAGTGAAGCGACGCGTCATCGAAAGCGGCATCCCGGCTGATTGTGAAGTTTCTTACGTCACCCCGGGTCGCCGTGCCTTGTTCGCGCTCCATGTCGATCCTCAGTTCGATTCAGACGGCTCGGTCGCCGGGCTCATATCCACCGCGGTCGACATCACCCGCATTCGTTCGCTTGAAAGCGAACAACGCCGCCTGACGGAAGATCTTGCGACGGCGGCCCAGCGCTATGAGGTTGCCCTCCGCGGATCTCATGTCGCCGTGTTCACGCAGGATACCGCTCTCCGCTACACATCCGTCAGCAAGCCGCTGTTCGGTCTCGAACCTGAATTGATGCGCGGCAGGACAGACACGGAGCTGTTGCCGACCGCCGCGGACATTGTTGCGCTGAAAAGCGAAATTCTTAAAGAGGGCGCACCGCGCGACGCAGAATTGCGGGTGGAATCCGGAAAGTCGCTGTTCTGGTACGATGTCCATATCGAACCGATGCGCGACGTTACGGGCAACCTGATCGGCCTGACCGGCGCTGCGGTCGACATCACCGAGCGCAAGGAGGCGGAGGCCCATCTGCGTCTCCTGATGCGTGAACTCACTCATCGCTCCAAGAATTTGCTGGCGGTCATCCAGGCCATGGCGCGCCAGACGGCACGCCATACAGGCAACGTCGAACAATTTCTGGACCGCTTCGGTGCGCGTTTGCAGGCGCTGGCGCGGTCGCACGATCTGCTCGTTCAGGAGAGCTGGCACGGAGCCTCTCTCAACGACCTCGTTCGCTCTCAACTTGCGCATTATCTCGATCGGACGCCGGACCAGATTTCAATCGCGGGCCCTGAGGTCATATTGAAGCCTGAGGCAGCGCAAAGCCTCGGCCTTGCCTTGCATGAGCTGACCGCAAATGCTGCAACGCACGGAGCCTTGTCGCGCGCCGGCGGTCGCATAGAGGTGAGCTGGCAACCTGCCCCAAAAGATGGTGGGTTCGAGCTGGTATGGCGCGAGACCGGGGGGCCTGAGGTCGTCGAGCCGCAGCGCCGTGGCTTTGGCAGCATGGTGATCGAACATAATCTGACGCGTGCGCTGGATGCTCAAGTGAGCCTTGAGTTCGCCCCGGGGGGGCTCAGCTGCAGGGTCTCGGTTCCGCAAAATCAGCTGGCCGCGAAGACGTCGTAGGGAACGAGCCGCGGGTGGGCGCGTTAATAGCCGGACGTCGACGGCACGCATTCAGAACGCCCGGCTCTACCTTGAAATGCTCGGTTTTCGGAGATGATCAACATGCTGCGCAGCACCGCTTGCGCCGCCGTGGGCATCGTTCTCGCCTGCGGGGCGAGTTACTCGCTCTCCCTTCAGGCTCAACCTGAGGTCCTGAGTTTCGATGAGCGCTGGTCGCAAGATTCGGATCTGAAGCAGGATCGTCTGGACCTACCCACTCCGACCGGTCCCGGCCAAGCGACACTCACATTCGATTTGCCGGCACACGGTATGTCCGTGGTCGTGAAGCGCGCTCAGCCCCCGATGATGGAAAGCGCGGTTCGCGCGCTGCGGCCGACCTCGGTTCGTACGATCCCAGTTTCGCCAGTGCGCGAGCTCCCGAATGAGGAAGTCAAGCGGCAGCGTCTGCCTGTCGGCTGTGAACCGGCTTTCAGCCCCGTGACGACGCCGGCCTATGCCCATATCGGGGTGCGTTGCGACTCCTGACCGCCGTCCATCGCGAGGCAAAAAAGAAAAGGGCCGGCGAACCGGCCCTTTTCAATTTCAGCTGCTCGCTTTGATTATTCAACTGCTCGCTTTGATTAAATGCGTCCCATCAAGAGCAGGATGAGGACCACCACAAGCACAACGCCGACGATACCCGACGGTCCGTAGCCCCAATTTCGGCTATAGCCCCAGCTCGGAATTGCGCCGACCAAGATCAGGATCAGGATAATAACGAGAATAGTGCCGAGGGTCATAAGCAATCTCCGTTGTTGGGGTGAAGTAAAGAGTCCTGTGAACGCGACCCGGCTCTACGCCGCACGTGAAGTCAGCCGGAAGGCGCATGAAGGCATCAGCGCTCAAACGCCACAGGTTCCCGTCGGTTCCAATTCGATGCGGCGCTTTGCATGAGTTGCGCATCGGAACAAAATGGGTCGGCAAGCGTTCGGTTATGTCGCTCCTTCTCAACAAGGATGACTCGTTGCCTGCTTGCTGCAGAATCTCTCTTGCTCCATCAGACCAATCAACCTGATGCGTGCGGTCACCGTCCTTCCGGGAGTCGCCGGTTCGGTTCGGCTTGACGATGTGCCGGAGCCGCCCGAGTCGGACGGGTCGGTCTTAGTCTGCAGTCGCGCGCTCGGTATTTGCGGCACCGATCATGAAATCCTCGAAGGCCAATACGGCTCGGCTCCGGATGGTGCGCAGCGCCTGATCATCGGTCATGAATCATTTGGTATCGTGCAGGAGGCTCCGCCGGGGTGCGGCTTTTCAATCGGCGATCCTATCGTTGGCATCGTGCGACGCCCGGATCCGGTGCCGTGCCCGTCATGCGCCGCGGGTGAATGGGATATGTGCCGCAATGGTGGTTACACCGAGCGCGGTATCAAGGCGCGGAATGGCTTTGGCTCGGAGCGTTTTCGTATCGAGCCGGACTTTGCCGTTGGGGTCGATCCCGGCCTCGGCCTGACTGGCGTCCTGATGGAGCCGGCGAGCATCGTCGCCAAGGCCTGGGATCATATCGAGCGGGTCGGGCGGCGATCGCATGCCTGGTTTGCCACCAACGTGCTGGTCACCGGCGCGGGACCGATCGGTCTGCTGGCGGCATTGTTGGGACGCCAGCGCGGTCTCGATCTGCACGTTCTGGATCGCAATTCAGAGGGCCCGAAGCCCGCGCTTGTTCGCGAACTTGGCGGCACGCATCACACCAGCACGCGATCGCTGCGTGACCTGCAATTCGATGTCATCATCGAATGCACCGCGGCGCCGGCCCTGGTTGCGGAGGCGATTGCGCGCTGTGCTCCGTCCGGCATTGTGTGCCTTCTGGGCGTATCACCATCGGGTCAGAAGGTCGAATTCGACATCGGCGGGTTCAATCGTAAGCTCGTGCTGGGCAACGAGGTCGTATTCGGTGCAGTGAACGCCAATCGATCTCACTATCAGCAGGCCGGTGAGGCGCTCGCGCGTGCCGACCGTTCCTGGCTCGATCGGATCATCACGCGGCGGGTCCCGTTATCGAGATGGCGGGAGGCGTTCACGCCGCAGCACGACGACATCAAGGTGGTTCTGGAGTTTTCGGACTGACATGACGCAGCGGATCGAAGATTACGCGCTGATTGGCGATTGTGAGACGGCTGCGCTGGTAGGACGGGATGGATCGATTGACTGGCTCTGCTGGCCGCGGTTCGATTCGGAGGCCTGCTTCGCCGCGATCCTTGGGACTCCCGAAAACGGCCGGTTTCGCATCGCGCCGAAAGATGCCGCGCAGGTAAAGCGGCAATACCGCGCTGACACCCTGATCCTGGAAACAACCTTCGAGACCGCCAGCGGGGCCGTCACCGTTATCGATTTCATGCCGGTAAGAACCGGCAAATCCGACGCGTCCGATCTGGTGCGCATTGTCCGCGGCGACCAAGGCCAGGTGACGATGTGCGCCGAACTGATCATGCGGTTTGGCTATGGCGCCGTGATTCCGTGGGTCGCCCGGCTTGATCCGCAAACGCTTCGCGCGATTGCCGGGCCGGATATGATTGTGTTGCGCTCGACCGTCCCTCTACATGGTGAGGGGTTCAAGACCGTCGGCGAGTTCACGATATCGGCTGGCGAGAGCGTATCGTTTATCCTCGAACATTCCGCGTCGCATCTGGCGCCGCCGGTCCCCGTCGATTGCGAAACCGCGCTGAACGACACGGAACGGTTCTGGCGTGACTGGGCTTCGCGCGCGCGCGTCACCGGACGACATTCTCAGCTGGTCAAACGGTCCTTGATCACGCTGAAGGCGCTGACTTACAGCCCGACCGGAGGCATCGTGGCTGCTCCCACGACGTCGCTGCCGGAGATGATGGGCGGCGAACGCAACTGGGACTACAGGTTCTGCTGGTTGCGCGATGCGACGCTATCGCTGCTTGCACTCATGAATGCCGGTTATTTCGAGGAGGCGGAAGCCTGGCGCGATTGGTTGCTGCGCGCCGTCGCGGGATCACCCGACCAGATCCAGATCATGTACGGCATTGCGGGTGAGCGCCGTCTGCCCGAGGCGGAATTGCCCTGGCTGCCCGGCTATCGCAATTCGAAGCCGGTCCGCATCGGCAATGGTGCGCATCATCAACTCCAACTCGACGTGTACGGAGAGTTGTTCGATTCGCTCCATCAGGCGAGGGAGGGTGGCCTGTCACAGCCGGAAGCGGGCTGGGAGCTTCAGCTTGCATTGCTTGCGCATCTGGAGCGTGTCTGGCGAGAGCCCGACGAGGGCATCTGGGAAGTGCGCAGCGGACGCATGCACTTCACACATTCGAAGGTGATGGCCTGGGTTGCCTTCGACCGCGCGGTCAAGGGCGCGGAGCGATTTAATCTGCCCGGACCTGTCTCGCGCTGGAAAGAATTGTGTGCCGAGATCAGTCGCGACGTTCTGAAAAACGGTTTCGATCTCGAAATGAATTCGTTTGTCAGATCTTATGGTACGCGCGAACTCGATGCCAGCTTGCTGCTACTTGCCGAAGTCGGATTCGTTCGCGCACAAGACCCACGCTTCGTTGGAACGGTCGCAGAGATTGAAAAACGTCTTCTACGCGACGGTCTCGTCTATCGCTACGATACCTTGGCGTCGGCGGACGGGCTCCCGCCGGGCGAAGGCGCATTCCTTGCCTGCAGCTTCTGGCTTGCAGATGCGTATGTCATGATGGGCCGTCTCGATGAGGCCGAAGCGCTGTTCGGACGGTTGGGCGCATTATGCAACGATGTAGGCCTGTTGAGCGAGCAATTCGACCCCGTCGCCGGCCTGCAACTTGGCAATTTCCCGCAGGCTTTTTCTCACATCGGACTACTCAATACCGCCTTCAACCTTTCGGCGGCAGAAAAGCCGGTCCAGCAGCGCGCAGAGCGGGCTGTCGAGCCCGGCGACAAGCTGCTCAGCCGAACAGTCGAAGCCACATCACGCTGAATATGGCCGTGACGAGGACGACGCTGACGATCAGGACCAGCAGGACAGGGCGGTCGAGAAAGCCCTGACGAGCTTCGACCGGAGTAATCTCTTCCCCGTCGCCACGGTTGCGTCGCCAAATCATGGATGCCGATCTCCTGGGTACCACCCGTCCTGCGGGCACCCTTGCCAACGCCCCTGTCGCCCAGCGGTTCCTGCCGGGGACCGCCACATTGCCGCCCGAAGCTGCTATGGTGCTTGGGAATCGCCGCGACATCGGTTGATCCAAAGGAGATTGCATGACGTCCTCCCTGATCGTTCTCGTAGTGATTGCCGGTCTCGTCTTCTGGGGGATCTCGATCTACAACGGCCTCGTCGCGATGCGTCAGCGCGTCAACCAGGCCTTCGCCGATATCGACGTGCAATTGAAGCAGCGGCACGATCTCGTTCCCAATCTTGTGGAGACGGTGAAGGGCTACGCCACGCATGAGCGCGAGACGCTCGATGCGGTGGTCAAGGCGCGCAACGCTGCTATCGCGGCGCAAGGGCCGGCGGCTCAGGGCGCGGCCGAGAACGTGCTGAGCGGCGCGCTTCGACAGCTCTTCGCGCTGGCGGAGGCCTATCCCGACCTGAAGGCCAACACCAATTTCCAGCAGCTTCAGACCGAGCTCGCCGATATTGAAAACAAGATTGCGGCCTCGCGCCGCTTCTTCAACAATGCCGTGCAGGAATACAATACGGGCATCGAGAGCTTTCCGGCCGTTCTGGTCGCCGGATCGCTCGGTTTTCACAAGCGCGAGTTTTTCGATCTCGGCGAAAGCCGGACCCAGGTCGAGCAGGCTCCGCAGGTCAAGTTCTGACCCAGGCCGGTGCGCGCGGCCTGATAGGCCGCCGCGCGGGGCGTTGAAGCATGGCGGCTTACGGCCTTTACACACATATTCGCAGCAACCGTCGCCGCTCGATCGCGTTGCTGATCGGCTTGTTCTTTCTCGTCTTCCTGATGACGTTTGCGGGGTCTCTCGTCGCCGAAGCCTTCCTCGACGGCCGGGCCTCGTTCGACGAGATCGTTGCGCGCGCCTGGGTCGATCTGATCGGATCGGCTCCCTTTGTCGCGATCGGTACTGCGCTCTGGATATTGATCGCCTATCGCTTTCATCAGAGCATGATCGACGCGTTGACCGGCGGTCACGAGGTGACGCGCGCGGAGCAGCCGCGCCTCTATAATCTTCTGGAAAATCTTTGCATCTCGCGCGGCATTCCGATGCCGAAGCTCAAGATCATGGACACGCCGGCGCTCAACGCATTCGCCAGCGGTCTCAACCAGAAGCAATATTCGATCACGGTGACGAGCGGCCTGGTGGACAGTTTGAACGACGCCGAGCTTGAAGCCGTCCTCGCTCACGAGCTCACGCATATCCGCAACGGCGACGTCCGCATGATGGTGATCGCCGTCATCATCGCCGGCGTGGTCTCGTTCGCTGCCGAGATATTCTTCCGCATCATGTTCCGCGGCGGCATGCGGATGGGTGGCGGCAGTTCCTCCGGCAGTAGCGACCGCAAGGGCGGGGCGGGCGCCGCGATCCTGCTCGCGGTGGTTCTGATTGCTGTCGCGTGGTTTCTCTCGCTGGTGATCCGCTTCGCGCTGTCGCGATCACGCGAATTCCTTGCCGATGCCGGCGCCGTCGAACTGACAAAGGATCCCGATGCCATGATCATGGCGTTGCGCAAGATCGAGAATCGCGGCGAACTGGACGGCGTCACCTCCGCCGTCATGGAAATGTGCGTCGACAATCCGCGCGCGGGATTCGAGGATATGTTCGCCACGCATCCGTCGATCGAAAGCCGCGTCGATGCTCTGGTTCGGATGGCCGGCGGGCGCGATCCGGGTCCGATCGCGGCGTTGCCGGAGCCCATCGACACCGACGGCGCGCCCGAGGCGGACGCCACTCATCCAGAGCCACCACACCAAGGGCCTTGGAGTGATCCGCAACCCGCGCCGAAGCCCGGACCCGATCAGGGCCCGTGGGGACCGGTGCGCGGCGGTTGAAAGCGCCTACAGCTTGTAGACGCCCGTCCGCGGATCGCGGCGAAGCGTTGGGTGCTGGGCGCGCTCCGCGCGGCTCGTCGCAGGAGCAAGACGCGCGTCGTCCAGTTCTTCATTCACACGCCCATATTCGCGTTTTGCGAGGCGCGCGATTGCCAGGCCTGCGACCACACCCGCAGCCCACATCACCAACCGAGGAACGATCGGGATCATTTTCGCCCCCTCATCCGCCATCTAGCCTTCACAATCCGTAACGGGACCATACTGCGCGCTGTTCCGCCGCAGAGAGGAAATCGGCCGCCAGCCCCTCTCCATTCGCAACACCGGAGGCCAGCCGCGAACCCAAACCGGGAATACGGCGGCCAAACCACCCGCGATCGGCGATCAGCGGCAGATAGACCTTCTCGCCGAACCGCGAGCGCAGGAACGAGCGCACTTCGCCGAGGCCGTCGACCAACCCGTATCGGTGCGCCTGCTCGCCAGCCCAGTATTCCCCGGAGAACAAGGCCGATTCGGGGCCGGTGAGTTTTGCCCCGCGCCGCTCCCTGACGAGCGCAATAAAGCCTTCGTGAATATCCTCCTGGATCGCCTTGATGTGCGCCACATCCGCCGGGTTCTCGGGCAAGAACGGATCCAGCGTCGCCTTGCGATCGCCGGACGTGTAAATGCGGCGCTCGATCCCGAGTTTCTCGATCGCCTTGTCGAACCCGAACGTCGCGCCGACGACGCCGATCGAACCGACGATCGAGAACGGGTCGCAGTAAATCTCGTCGCCCGCGCACGCGATCATGTAACCGCCGGATGCGCCGACATCCTCGATAAAGACGATGACCGGGATTTTCTTTTCGTCGGCCAATTGGCGGATGCGTCGGAAAATCAGGTGTGACTGCACCGGCGATCCGCCGGGCGAGTTGATCAGGATCGCCACAGCCTTGGCGCGGCTCATTGAAAATGCGCGATCAAGAAGCCTTGCGACGCCGGCCATCGTCACGCCTGGCCGTAACGGCGACGAAAAGCCGATGGTGCCGGTCAGGCGAACGACCGGCACCACCGGCGTGTCCCGCCGCAGGCGGGCGGGAAGAAGGGACATAAAAAATCTGCGGACCTGCTCGCCCGAAAACTCTGCCATCGCAATCGACCTCAATTTCTTTTGAACCGCCGTTATCGTTACCCGACATTAACTCAATCGTATCTGAATGCGGCCCGAGGGAACGGGCCGGCGCGTCATGGGATTGACCCTGGGTCGTGGTGAGGACATGGCCATGAAAATCTATATGTTGATCGTTCTGCTGAGCGTGATCGCGACATTTGCACACATGTCGACACTGTCGCAGCCGCGTAAACACGAGCGAATAAGCTAGTTATCGGCCACATAGGCGCAACGCATCGCCGCGCCGAAGGACCGCCTCCGCCTCCTGGCTTGGGCGCGACCTGTCGTCATTCAACATCAGTGGCGGCATTGTGCGCATGGTCGCCGATCCGCCTTTAATGGCGCTGACAATCACGCGAATGGCGTCGCGCCCGGGCGCTGGATGAATCGGCAGCACGACGACCGCACCGAAAGAGGCCGCCTCAAGCGGACTTAAAATGTCGGCAAGCGGGGCCGCGCGCCAGATCAGCGTTATGCCGCCCTGGTCGCTCAGCACCGCACTGGCGCTACCGATCCAGCGCATCAGCAAATTTGGAGAAGCGGAATGGGCTAGCCGGCGCTCGGCTACGGGCGAGGGCTGGTGACGAACGTCGTTGAACGGCGGGTTCATCAGGACATGATCGAACGTGCCGGCAGGAAGCGGGGCCGTTACGTCCTGCGCGACGGCGCGGGCGCAATCGGAAAAGCCGTTACGGACAATATTTTGCTCGGCAAGCGAGCGGAGGACGGGATCGATTTCGAACAGCGTCACGTCGATTCCTGGCACGCGGGCAAGCAAGGCAAGGCTCGCCGCTCCGACGCCTGAGCCGAACTCGGCAACACGATCGCCAGTCTGTGCAGGTACGGCCGCGGCGAGGAGGATGGCATCGTGGCCAAACCGGTGCCCGCGTTTCGGCTGCAGGAGACGCATTCGGCCGTTCAGGATGCCGTCATCCGTGAGGTCTGTTGCGTCGGTTCCGACGGTGGTCATGGCGATTTTGGCCGCAATTCCCTCGCGAGGCCCGCATCGGTGAGGAGCTGGCGCGCCTCGTCGCTGGACTCGTCAGACACCAGAATCCGGCGCGGCAGCATTCCGATAGAGCCTTCGAGGATGCTCATGTTCTGGTCGAGTACCAGATAGGGGATATGAGCGCCTTTGAAGAGTGCTTCGATGGCACTGATCAGAACAGGGTCATTCGTACGAACGATTTCGCGCAAGGGGATCCGGTCCTGCCGTTGAACCCCTGCCGCGGCGGCCTGTCCGCTGCAATCCGGGGCTGCAATATTGTCCTGCTTCCGCAACGGCTGGAAATAGCGTATCGCGGCAAAGCGGCGCACTTGCCCGCTTCATGTACCGTTTCTATTCTGGTTTTGTCTGGTCCGGGAGTGCCTCGATTGGCTGTCGTTATCCCCTTTGAATCGCAGCCACAGGCTTCGATCAACCGGCTCGTCGAGCTGGTCGCCGCGGATATGGAGCGCGTCAACCGCGCGATCCTGGCGCGCACCGGCTCGCAGGTCACCATGATACCGGAGGTCGCGAACCACCTGATCAATTCGGGCGGCAAACGCCTGCGTCCGATGCTGACGCTCGCGATGGCCCAGCTCTCCGGATATGACGGAGAGGGCCATATCAAGCTCGCTGCGGCGGTCGAATTCATGCACACCGCTACGCTTCTGCACGACGATGTCGTCGACGAGAGCGAAATGCGTCGCGGCAAGCTCGCGGCCCGCATGCTGTGGGGCAACGAGGCGAGCGTGCTGGTCGGCGACTTTCTGCTCGGGCAGGCGTTCCGGATGATGGTGGACGTCGGCAATCTTCGCGCGCTCGATATCCTGTCTCAAGCTGCGACTGTGATTGCCGAGGGCGAGGTGATGCAGCTTGCTGCTGCAAAGAATACCCAGACCACGGAGGACGAGTATCTCGCCGTCATCCGCGGCAAAACCGCGGAATTGTTTGCTGCGGCCTGTGAAGTCGGTCCCGTCCTCGCCGGCCGTGCCAAGGCCGATCTTGCCGCCTGCCGTTCCTATGGCATGAATCTCGGCATCGCCTTCCAGCTCGTCGACGATGCGCTCGATTACGGCGGCAAATCCGCAAAACTCGGCAAGAATGTCGGAGACGACTTCCGTGAGGGAAAGATCACGTTGCCGGTCGTGTTGTCGTTCCGCCGCGGCACGGCAGAAGAACGCGCGTTCTGGACCAACTGCCTCGAACAGGGCGCGGCAACCGACGTCGATCTCGACCGCGCGATCAGCCTGATGACCAAGCACCGGGCCCTCGAAGACACGATCGGGCGCGCCCAGCATTATGGCGCGATGGCGATCGATGCGCTGGCGCTGTTCCCGCCTTCGCCGATGAAGGCCGCACTGGAAGAGACGGTCGCGTTCTGTCTGGCACGCGCTTACTAACCAGGGTCTATGTGACGTTTCGATATCGCCGCCCTGACTCGAAGCGAGCATTGACTTGCTCGCCCGGTTGTTGAGCCTGCGCACGCCCCCGTTCCTTATGCGCATGAAACAGGAGACCGTATGCCGAAGTATCTTGTACAGGGTTCTTACACTGACGAGGGTTTCAAGGGCCTCCTGAAAGGAGGGGGTACCAAACGGCGAGCGATGGTCGAACATCTCGCGAAGGAGATGGGAGGCACGCTCGAAACCTTCTATTACGCCTTTGGCAGCGATGACTTTGTCATCATTCTCGATCTGCCGAGCAATGTGGACATGGCTGCCACTGCGATGGTCGCTCAGGCCAGCGGTACCGTGAAGTCGCGGGTCACGGTTCTCATGACCCCTGAGGACGTAGATCAGGCTGCGCGACGGAGGGTCGATTTTCGTCCGCCGGACTAGCGGCGGCCCGTTTCATCGGGTCGGCGGCAAAAACTCGCTTGTGTTCATGGCGACGCCAGCGAAGCGGGTACCGGCTAACGTGAACAAGACGCGTCAAGCATTGAAGCGGTGCTGACGGCGCCGAGCGCGGTGGCCTGCAACCACCAGTCCGGATGATCGCGCCGCAGCTTTGCCGCCGCATCCCGTGCGTCATCGGTCGACGCAAACAATCCAAAGCAGGTTCCGCCGGAGCCGCTCATGCGCGCGAGCCGGCAGGCCGCGATGCTTCGCAATGCTGCCAACGTCTCACTGACGGCCGGAAACAGGGCCAGCGCCGGCGCTTCCAGGTCGTTACCGGAGGCGGACAGAGCGTCCAACAGCGCGTCGAATTCAGGTGGTGCTCCCGCTTCGGCCAGCCGGGTCGCGGGATCGGCGTCGATCGCCGGCGGCCCAACGCCATCGCGGCTCCTGGCGAGCGCGCCGAACACCGCGCCCGTCGGCACCGGGACTCCGGGATTGACCAGAACCGCAGGCAGCCCCGGAAGGTCCACCGGATCGGACAAGGCATCGCCGATCCCGCGCATGATCCGCGGCCGAGGATCGAGGCAGACCGGGACGTCGGCGCCGCTGGCGCGGGCAGCATGCATGATCCGCGCATCGTCTGCTGGAAGATCGTTGAGGCGCGCAAGCAGCCGCAACGCGGCGGCGGCATCGGACGAACCGCCGCCAAGACCGGCAGCAACCGGGATGCGCTTTGTGAGATGGAAGCGCCCGGTGCGAAGTCCGTTGATCTGCGCCTGCAGGGCGCGCGTTGCTTTCAGGACAAGATTGTCTTCGGCCGGACCGGCGCCACTTGCGGTCGGTCCATCGACCGCGAGATCGAGCGGCGCGTCGGGCGAAAGCCGCAACGTGTCGCCCGAGTCCGCAAAGACCACGAGACTTTCGAGATCGTGATAGCCATCCGGACGTCTACGCAGGATGCGGAGCGTCAGGTTGATTTTGGCCGGAGCGAATTCGAAAGGCTCCGTTGAGCCCGCCGTCACGACCGCATCAACCGCCGTTGTCCGGCTTGGACTTCTGCTGTTCGGCGGTTGCGCCGGGACCATTATCGGGAAGCCCGTTTTTCAGCTTCTCTTCGATCTTGGCCAGTTCCTCCGGCTCAGGCTTCAGCGCCGCCGCATGCGACCACTGGAAGCGGGCTTCCAGCTCGCGTCCGACCTTCCAGTAGGCATCGCCGAGATGATCGTTGATGGTCGGATCCTCGGGACGAATCTCGACCGCGCGCTCGAGATTTTTCACGGCCTCTTCGTAATTCCCGATCCGGAAATAAGCCCAACCGAGCGAGTCGACGATGTAGCCGTCATCGGGCTTCTGCTCGACGGCGCGGCGGATCATCTTCATGCCTTCGTCGAGATTGATGCCCTGATCGACCCACGAATAGCCGAGGTAGTTCAGCACATCGGCCCGATCCGGATACAGCTCCAGCGACTTCTTGAAGTCGGTTTCCGCCGCAGCCCAGTTCTTGTTGCGCTCATGGCAGATGCCGCGCGAATAGAACACGTTCCAGTTGCCGCGCGACGGCTTTTCGATCTGGTCGATCACCCGCGTGTAGGTCTTTGCGCAATCGGCATATTGCTTGCGCGACCGCTCGATATGGCCAAGCATCATGATGGCTTCCATATCGGCTGGGTTTTCCTCGATGAGCTTGCGCAAATGCTCCTTGGCCTCTTCGGTCTTCTCGAGCGAATCGAGGTTGGCGGCGAGCTGGATCTCCGAATTGCGGTGCAGCGGGGAGTCGGCCGGCACGCGGCGATACATATCGATCGCGAGCTGCGGCTTCTTCATCGTCTCGTAAAGATCCGCGAGCGAAAGCAGCGCCAGCGGGTGGTTAGGCTCGAGGTAGAGCGCGAGCTGCAGATACGCGAGGCCCAGCTCTTCGCCGCCGCGGCGGCCGACCACTGCGCCGATGCCGTAGAGCGCTTCAGCGGCGCCCGCTTCCGGGGTCTGCACCATCGGCGGAAGCTTCTTGCCGTCGTCCACCTGCTTGATCGCCTCGGTGATAAGCGGATGGCGCGGCAGCGCCTTGTCGAACGTGCCCAACACCTCCAGCGCCTCTTCCTTGGAACCCTGCCGGGACAGGAAGCTGGCATAGGCTTCCGAAACGCGCAGATTGGTGCCGTCGAGCTTCTGCACCCGCTCGAAGCGCTTCGCGGCCTCCTTCTTGCGGTTTGCGACGTCGAGGATCAGCCCGGCGTGCTGGTCCTTGAAGATATTGTACCAGTCCGGCCCTTGCAGGCGGTCGATCGTCTCCACCGCGGCCTTGGAATCCTTGGCGCCATATTGGGCCCATGCGATCAGCAATGCCGCGGTGAGGTCGGTCACCGGTCCGCGGACCGACTGCGCGATATTCTGACGCGCCGCCTGCCATTGCTTGTTCTTGAGCGCGCGTACGCCGAGCACGAGGCGCGCGTCGCGATCATTCTTGTTGATCTGGACGATCCGCTCGGCGAGGCGGAACGCCTCGTCCATGTTGCCCTCGGTCAGCGCGGCACCGAAAGCGCGCTGGAGCAGATCGGGATTCTTCGGATCGGAACGCAGCGCCGCCCGGAAATAGGCCGAGGCCGAGGCTGCATCGCGTTGCTGGACGGCATGTCGCGCGGCCAGGTAATTGCCCGAAGCCGATATACGGGACGTATCCGGCTTGGTCGGGGCCTGGGCCGCCAAAAGGCCGGGCAACATGAGAATGCCAAAAGCGGTCGCCGAAACGGCCACGGGCTTGATCAGGGTCGACAGGTTCACGTCGAAAATCTCCATCGTGGGACGCGCGAAGCGCTCCCGCCGGCTCAGATCGAGGATGGCCTTTTTGGGCATTTGCCGCAAGGACAGCCGTAGTCGCCCCACTCGGGAGGCTGTAGGCCGCAATGGGGCTTTATCGTGACATTCCGTCGTCGGACGCGTCACATATTCGGATAGTTCGGCCCGCCGGCACCCTCCGGAGGAACCCAGGTGATGTTCTGGTTCGGGTCCTTGATGTCGCAGGTTTTGCAGTGGACGCAGTTCTGCGCGTTGATGACGAATTTCAGATCGGCGCCTTCGCCGATCCACTCATACACGCCGGCCGGGCAATAGCGGGTCGAGGGGCCTGCATAAATATCGTGCTCAGAGGATTTCTGCAGCGCCATGTTCGCCACCTTGAGGTGCGGCGGCTGGTTTTCCTCATGATTGGTATTCGACAGGAACACCGAGGACAGACGATCGAAGGTTAATTTTCCGTCCGGCTTCGGATAGGCGATCGGCGTGCACTCGCTTGCCGGTTTCAACGTTTGCCAGTCGGCCTTGCTATGCTTCTGGGTCCCGAACAGCGAAAAGCCGAGCGTGTTGGTCCACATGTCGAGGCCACCGAGCGCGATGCCGACGATGGTGCCGAACTTCGACCAGAGCGGCTTCACGTTGCGCACCGGCCAGAGATCCTTGCCGACAGGCGACGTGCGCCAGGCGTCCTCGTAACCGGTCAACTCGTCATTCGCGCGTCCGGCGGACAAGGCTTGCGCGACGTGCTCGGCGGCGAGCATCCCCGATGTGACCGCGTTGTGCGACCCCTTGATGCGCGGCACGTTGACGAAGCCGGCGGCGCAGCCGATCAGCGCGCCGCCGGGGAATACGAGCTTCGGTACCGACTGGTAGCCGCCCTCGGTGATGGCGCGTGAGCCATAGGCGAGGCGCTTGCCGCCCTCGAACACGTCGCGCACCGCGGGGTGCGTCTTGAACCGCTGGAACTCCTCGAACGGCGACAGATACGGGTTCTCGTAATTGAGATGCACCACGAAGCCGACGGCGACCAGGTTCTCGTCGTAGTGATAGAGAAACGATCCGCCGCCGGTCTTGTTGTCGAGCGGCCAGCCGAAGGAATGCTGCGCCAGCCCGGGCGTGTGCTTTGCCGGATCGACCTGCCAGATTTCCTTCAGTCCGATGCCGAATTTCGGTGGCTCGCGATCCTTCGCCAGTCCGTATTTCGCGATCAGGATCTTGCTGAGCGATCCTCGCGCGCCTTCCGCGAACAGTGTGTATTTGCCGAGCAATTCCATGCCGCGGGTGAAGGCGTCGGTCGGCTCGCCCTCCTTGCCGATGCCCATGTCGCCGGTGGCGATGCCGCGCACCTCGCCATTCTCGCCGGTGATCAGTTCAGCCGCAGCGAAGCCCGGATAGATCTCGACGCCGAGCGCTTCGGCTTTGGTCGCCAGAAATTTCGTGACGAGGCCAAGCGAACCGATGAAGCAGCCGTGGTTGCTCATCAACGGCGGCGCCATGAACAGCGGCACCTTGAGCGCACCGGATTGCGACATCCAGTAGAAACGGTCGTCCGTCACTTCGGTGGTCAGCGGCCGGTCGGGATCCTCGCGCCAGTCCGGCAGGAGGCTGTCGAGCCCCGAGGGGTCTATCACCGCGCCGGACAGGATATGGGCGCCGACTTCCGATCCCTTCTCGACCACCACGACGCTGACATCCGGCGAAATCTGTTTGAGGCGGATCGCGGCGGCGAGTCCGGCAGGACCTGCACCAACGATGACGACGTCAAATTCCATGCTTTCGCGGGGCGGCAGCTCTGACATTAGACTTCCTCTGATCGACGATTTTGTTTTTTCATGTTTGAGGCCGACCGACAATCGGTCTTGGCGCTTGGTTTTGACGCATGTTTTCGGCGCATGGCGAACCCGCCGCCGGGTTTTCCGAGTCACCGAAAAACGCGGGCGTGCTAGACTGGCGCCATGATCCCCGCCGAGACCAAAGCGGTCCGAGACCTCCTGGCATTCTACGTCGAATCCGGCGTGGACGTTGCCCTGGACGACGTGCCGGCCAACCGGTTTGCCGATCCGGCAATGACGGCGGCGATCGAATCGGCCGCGCCGCCGCCCGCCCGCGCAAAAATCGAGGCACGGCCGGCTGCTCCTGCCGTGGCTTCGCCTGCCGCACCGCCTTTGCCGGAGGAGGCGATCATGGCCGCGCGGGCCGCCGCGCGGGCCGCCACGTCTCTCGACGCGCTGCGCCAAATCATGAGCGCCTTCGAGGGCTGTGCGCTGAGAACCACGGCCAAGCAGCTTGTCTTCGGCGACGGCAGCCCGACTGCGCGCCTGATGTTTGTCGGCGAAGCGCCGGGATTCGAAGAGGATCAAACCGGCGTTCCGTTTGTCGGAAAGTCGGGTCAACTGCTCGACAAGATGCTGGGCGCGATCGGTATCGCGCGCGCCGATGTCTATATTGCCAACATCGTGCCGTGGCGCCCGCCCGGAAACCGTGATCCGTCGATCCACGAAACGCAGATCTGTCTGCCGTTCATCCAGCGCCAGATCGAACTCGTCGATCCGCAGGTGCTGGTCTGTCTTGGCAAGCCGTCAACGGCAACGCTGCTCGGTGTGACCGACGGCATTCGCCGCACGCGCGGACGCTGGTTCACCTACAAGGCCGATACGCGCGACATCCGCGCGATGCCGACCTATCATCCCGCCTATCTGTTGCGCACGCCGATCGAGAAACGTCTGGCCTGGCGGGATTTCCTGGCGATCAGGAAAGCGCTCAGAGAGTGAAGGCGCGGCCCTAAATCAGTTTCGCATTGGCATTGTGGTCAACGCGGCCCTTGGACGGAGCGTCCGAAGGGCTGCGTTGACCCGAACGCTGTTACGTGAAGAAGAACTTCACGGCAAAAATCACAGCCAGAGCCCAGATAGCGACCGGCACATCCTTCACCCGGCCCGCGAACAGCTTGATCAGCACATAGCTGATGAAGCCGAGGCCGATACCGGTCGCGATCGAGTAAGTGAGCGGCATGGTGAAGGCGGCGATCACGGCCGGCGCGTATTCCGTCACGTCCTCCCAGTCGAGATCGGCGAGGCCTCCCGCCATCACGCAGGCCACGAAGAGAAGTGCCGCCGCGGAGGCATAGCCCGGCACCATGCTGGCAAGCGGTGCAAAGAACATCGCCAGCAGGAAAAGCACCGCCACGAAGATAGCGGTCAGCCCGGTTCGCCCGCCGGCCTGAACGCCGGCCGCACTTTCGATGTAGCTCGTCGTCGTCGAGGTGCCGATCAGCGAACCGAACATCGCCGCGAAGCTGTCGGAGACGAGCGCCTCCTTCATGCGCGGCAGGTTACCGTCCTTGTCCACCATGCCGGCCTTTTGCGTCACGGCGATCAGGGTGCCGGCATTATCGAAGACGTCGATCATCAGGATGCTGAATACGACAATGAGGAATGTCAGTTCGAAGGTTCTCGAAAAATCGAGCTGGAACAGCGTAGGCGCCAGCGACGGTGGGGCCGAAACGACGCCCGTGAAATTCGCCAGACCCAGCGGTATGCCGATGACCGACACGATCAGGATGCCGATCAGCGTGCCGCCGATCACATTGCGGAAGTTGAGCGCGACGATCAGCACGAAGCCCAGCAGGCAGAGCAAGGCAACGGGCTCTTTCAGGCTGCCGAGGGTCACAAGCGTTGCCGGATGCGCGACCACGATCTTCGCCTGTTCGAGCGCGATGATGCCCAGGAAAAGCCCGACGCCCGCACCGATGGCGAATTTCAGATTGCGCGGAATCGCATTGATGATCTGCTCGCGCAGGCGGAAGATCGAGAGCAGGAAGAACAGCACGCCAGAGAGAAACACCGCCGCGAGTGCCTGCTGCCAAGTATATTTGTAGGTCAGCACGACCGTGAACGCGAAGAAGGCGTTCAATCCCATGCCGGGCGCGAGTGCGATAGGATAATTGGCGTAGAGACCCATCACCGCCGAGCAGACCGCCGCCGCAAGGCAGGTCGCGACAAACACTGCACCCTGATCCATCCCGGCTTTGGAAAGGATGGCCGGGTTGACGAACACGATGTAGACCATGGTCAGGAAGGTGGTCAGCCCGGCAATGGCCTCGGTCCGCACATTCGTGCCGTGCTCGGAAAGCTTGAAGTAGCTATCCAGAAATCCCTTTGGTCCAGCGCCTTTTACCCCGCCGGCAGGCTTGGTTTCCGCGTCCATGGTCTCCCCCTGAGCCCCGTAGCGATCAATGAGACTAGCGCGTCTGCGCCACGTCACCTGACTGATTTGTGACGTTGTCCACCGCAACGAAAGCCAAACTCATGCCAAACCCACATAGCCGCTTTGCCGCAGGTCTTTGGACTTGGAAATGTCGCGCGAAACGCATTTATTGTCGCCAACTGCCCTGCAAACCGGCAGACCCTGCGCGCTGAAGCGACCGGGCATAAGCTGATCGAGGAAGCGCCTGTCGAAAGCGGACCACGGAGCAGCAGCCTATGGATCTCGATCCCGTTCTACTCGCCCGGATCCAGTTCGCCTTCACGGTCACGTTTCACATTATTTTCCCGAGCTTCACGATCGGTCTGTCGGCTTATCTCGCCACGCTCGGTGCGATGTGGTTGTACACGGGCGAAGAGCGGTACCATCGGATCATGCGGTTCTGGACCAAGATATTCGCGGTCTCGTTCGCAATGGGCGTCGTGTCCGGCATTGTGCTGAGCTACCAGTTCGGCACCAACTGGAGCCGGTTCTCCCTGGTCGCGGGCAATGTCGTTGGCCCGCTGATCGGCTACGAGGTGCTGACCGCCTTTTTCCTCGAGGCAACCTTCCTCGGCATCCTGCTGTTCGGCTTCAACCGCGTGCCGCCCGGGCTTTACGTCCTGTCCGCAGCGATCGTCGCCATCGGTACTGCGATGTCGGCGTTCTGGATCCTCGCCGCCAACAGCTGGATGCAGACGCCTGCGGGCCACGAGATCCGCGACGGCATCGCCTTCCCGGTCGACTGGCTCACCATCATTTTCAACCCGAGCTTCCCCTACCGCTTCTCGCATATGCTGAACGCCGCTTATCTCACGACCGGGTTCGTCGTGATCGCGGTGGGCGCGCGGTACCTGCTACAGGGGAAGCATGTCGAGGATGCCCGCACGATGATGCGGATGGGGCTCGGGCTGATGGCGATCCTGGCCCCGCTGCAATTGTATATCGGCGATTCACACGGCCTGAACACGCTCGAACACCAGCCGATCAAGATCGCGGCGATTGAGGCGCATTGGGACGGATCGAAGCCCGGCGCACTGGTGCTGTTCGCCTGGCCCGACGAAAAGGCCGAGAAGAACCTGTTCGAGATTTCTATCCCGCATGGAGCCTCACTGATTCTGCGCCACAGCTATGACGGCCTGTTCCCCGGGCTGAAGAGCGTGCCGCCGCAGGATCGTCCGCCGGTCGCCAATGTTTTCTTCGGCTTTCGGATCATGGTCGGCATCGGCATGTACATGATCGCGTCGGCTCTGTTTGGCTGTTTCCTGTGGTGGCGCGGGACGCTGTGGGACACGCGATGGTATCTGCGCGTCAGTTCATGGATGTGGTGGAGCGGGTTCGTCGCCGTCATCGCCGGATGGGTCGTTACCGAAAGCGGCCGCCAGCCCTGGCTCGTGCACGGCGTCCTGCGCACCGCCGACGCGATCTCGCCGGTGCCGGCAGCCAGTCTGCTCGGCACACTGACGCTGTTCGTGCTTTGTTATGGCATCGTGTTCTCGATGGGCATCTATTACATCAACCGCCTCATCAATAAGGGGCCGGAAGACCGCGTTATCCAGTCCGAGGAAGGTGTGCCGAGCCGTCCGTTGTCTGGCGCCGAAGACGCCTCGCGCGCTGCTCAGAGGGGTTGAGATATGGAATGGTATCTCCCGGTCATCTGGGCCGGCCTGATCGGAACCGCAGTCGCGATGTATGTGATCCTGGATGGCTTCGATCTGGGTCTCGGCATCCTGTTTCCATTCGCCCGCAACGAGCGTCAGCGCGATCAGATGATGCGCTCGATCGCGCCGTTCTGGGATGGCAACGAGACTTGGCTGGTCCTTGGCGGTGGCGGCTTGTGGGTCGCGTTTCCGATGGCCTATGCGATCATCATGCCGGCAATGTATCTGCCGGTGATCGTGATGCTCCTGGCGCTGGTTTTCCGCGGTGTGGCATTTGAATTCCGCCATGTCTCCGACAGCAAGCCGTTGTGGAGTTTCGCATTCACCTTCGGGTCGGTGGTTGCTGCATTTTCGCAGGGCGTCATTCTTGCGGGCCTTATTCAGGGCATCAAGGTCGAGAACGGGCAGTTTGCCGGCGGTCATTTCGACTGGGCGACGCCGTTCGCGCTGATGAGCGGTCTTGCGCTCATTTCGGGCTATGCGCTGCTGGGTGCGACCTGGCTGATCATGAAGACCGAAGGCGAGGTTGCAGAGCGCGCGCGCGGCCAGGCGAAGATGCTTTTGCTGGTTGTGCTTGGCTTCATGGCGCTGGTGTCGCTCTACACGCCGTATGCGTTTCAGCGCATCGCCGATCGCTGGTTCTCGCTGCCCAATTTCTACTACCTGTGGCCGGTGCCGCTGGTCACCGCGATCGTGGCGTTGCTGCTGTGGCGGTGGATCGGCAAGGAGCGCGACTCGCTGCCGTTCGTTGCAACGATCTTCCTGTTCCTGCTGGGCTATCTCGGGCTGGTGATCTCGAGCTACCCGTATCTCGTACCGCCATCGCTGACCGTGTGGGATACGGCGGCCGCACCCGCGAGCCAGATCTTCATGCTGATCGGCACGGTGTTCCTGCTGCCGATCATCCTAGGCTACATCATCTTCATCTATTGGCTGTTCCGCGGCAAGGTGAAGGAAGGCGAGGCATATCACTGAGCTCGAACGCGGTGACGGCTCGCCAGGGTCTTATTGCGCCGCTGGAGCCGGCGCTTGTGGCCGCACCACGCCCCAACCGATGCGGAGCGTCGGCGCGCGGCTGGGAATGGCGCGGTCGAAGCTGCGCGGCACTTCCGGCACGATATCCGGAAACTGCGCCTTGATCTCGGCTGGCGGCGTGCCGGCGCTGTCCGTGGCGCGCCACAGGACAACCGCGCCGTTTTGCAGCGCGTCCTGCCTGGTAGCGAGTTGCGGCCTCCCCGAATCCGGCGCGTGAAAGACGCGCGGGCGACTGGCGGACGCGAGCGAGACAAGCGCGGCAAGACGTGGATCGCCGGCGACCACATTCAGTTTCTGTCCGGTTCGCCGCTCGAAATTATCGGTGACGAATTTGGCGATATCATCGGCGGGCTGCGCGATCCGCAGATCGACCGCGAACAATGACGGCAGCAGCAACACACCGGCTGCCATCAGCGCGGGCGGAACCAGCAGCAGACTGATCCAGGCAATGCTGAGCAGGCGCTGGTGATGCAGCATGATCGTTTCGCCGGCGGCGGCGACGATCGCCAGCCCCGACAACACGAGAAGCGGTGGCAGGCCGGACAGCGTCGACTTGCCCGAAATCACCGCAAAAGTGGTCACCAGGATGAGCGGCGCCAGCGCGAAGGTGAAAATGAAGACGCGCGCATACGGATCGACAACAGGACCGACCACCGCGGCGGCCTCGGTCGGCTTCGATCGTGTGAGATTGCTTGCAAGCAGAACCAGGATCCATGCCCCGGCATGCGCGACGGCCACGAGCAGGATCAGGCGCAGCCACGCGAACAAATTCCGGTCGATGGAATCGAATGTACGAAGCCGTTCGAGATCAACCGTCATCCCGAACCCGTATTGCCGGATCAGGACGATGCTCGGCAGCATCATGCAGAGCACGGTGATCGCCGCCATGCCGGTCGCTGGATTCGCGGCGGCGCTGCGCGCGCGGGGATTGATCAGTACGAATGCGACCACCACAGCGAACAGCATCAACGCGAGATGCGAGGTCAGCAGCATCAGCCAGAAATCGAAGGCGAGCGCGAACCAGTACAGCATCCTGTTCTCGCCGGTCGCGCGCCACAGATGCAGGATTGCGAACGCCCACAGCGGCATCATCAGGATATCGGGTCCGAAATCCGGCGAGCCGATCGTGAACACGGATATCCCGGCCATCAGCAATGTCGCGAGCGCTGCATGGCGGTCGCCCAGCGTCGCGCAGCCGAGCTGGAACACGACCCAGTAGGTTGCAACGATGCAGATCTGCGAGAGCAGATAGACACCGATCATGTGTCCGCCGGTGACGCGGAGCGCGATCTCGGCGAGCCAGTGCGCGAACGGGGGCCCGAGTTCGGATCCGAATGCCATCTCGCGCCCAACCACGAGAGCCTCGGCGAGGCCGGGCGGCGGCGCCGAGTAGAACAGCGTCGGCACCAGCACCCAAAGCACGGCCTGTGCGAGCGCGGCCAGCCAGAAAATCAGGGACGGCCTGGTCCGCAGGATCTCGATGGGGAGGGAGACTGTGAGCATGAACGCCGCTGGTAGGGAGCCTGCCCGGGTTACCCGAGCCGGTCGCCAGAGATAAGCCCGCTTGCCTCAGAGAGGCAACCCGATGTCGTCAACCGTTGGCGGCGCCTTGAGACCGTCGGCGATGGCGACCGGCGAGAAGCTGCGACGGTGATGGATTGTGGGTCCGAGCCGCTGCAACGCCGCAAAATGTTCCGGCACCGAATAACCCATGTGGCGTTCGAAGCCGTAACCGGGATGGGCGGCGCCGATCTGCATCATCAGGCGGTCGCGCGTGACCTTGGCGACGATCGAGGCCGCCGCGATCGAAAGGACGAGGGCGTCGCCCGATATCACAGGCTCGCAGTCGCACGGCACCTTGATGCGATCGCGGCCATCGACATAGACGAGCTTCGGCCGGCAGGGCAGGGCAGCGACCGCCTGCGCCAGCGCCCAGAGCGAGGCCTGGAGAATATTGTCGCGGTCGATACGCGCGGGCGAGGCAAAGGCGACGCCGACTTCCGCGGTCGCGCAGATGCGGGCGTAGAGCCGTTCGCGCTCGGCAAAGGTGAGCTTCTTCGAGTCGTTCAGCCCGCGCGGCACCCGGTCCGGATCCAGCACGACAGCCGCCGCGACCACCGGCCCAGCCAGCGGTCCGCGCCCCGCCTCATCGCACCCGGCCACCGGCCAGATGCCACCCTTGTAGGCGCGGCGCTCGCGCCGGAAGGTGGGGCGAACGATGTCGTCTTTCAGGGGCAGGCGCGCAGGCGCGCCTTTCTGATTCGGGGTCCGGCTCATGGCCGGCATGCTGACCGCGTCCCGCGAAAATTCGCAATCGCTAATCGGGGAGGGCACCGCGCCCCTCGGGCGACAGTGGAAACTGGGGATTATGCGCGACTTCCCAGATAT
>VFQN01000802.1_pt1 | contig 56235 bp, 89 predicted proteins | sample 3512371 | NCBI WGS metagenome assembly VFQN01 (sample SAMN10412370, study PRJNA504923) | tailings metagenome | isolation source: Replicate 2 from Balatoc abandoned mine | place: Philippines: Itogon, Benguet | collected 2017-08-28
CTGAGTATACTGCTAACGATGATAAGCACAACCCAGCAGTCCCTTACTGACTGTCAGCAGGCGCAGCCATGGAGACTGTGTAGGGCACGCACAGCCTGCAGACTGCTGCAGACAACCACCGTGCGCAGTGTTTATCAGCGTACGGGTATATGGAGCTGTGCTACCCCAATCAAATTGTTTCGTATGGCACCAAGCCATTGAAAGGTGCTGTCTAACACGACTAGACGGTACCGGTACACGCCCAACCTCTTGCTCCCCCCTCTCACCCCCAACCCGATTGGGCTCCCGGCCTCACCACGCATGCATGCACCCGGCTGTGGGCTAATCCCAAACCAAGCCTAGACATGTATCTACATGTGGCACGTCCACCAGGGTGGTTGGCGTTGTGTGGAGCGGCCGGGAGGCCATACGGTATGGCCCGCAACCCCACCGCCCAGGGGAGCCCCACCCTGGTGCCCCACCCAGAATGGGCTCCCGGCCTCGCCACGCATGCACCCGGCTGTGGACCACCACCAAAACGTGCCCAGGCATGTAGCTATACAAGACACGTCCACCAGGGTGGTTGGCGTTGTGTGGAGCGGCCGGGAGGCCATAGGTATAGCCCGCAACCCCACCGCCCAGGGGAGCTCCACGCTGGTGCCCCACCCAGAATGGGCTCTCGGCCTCGCCACGCCTGCGCCCGGCGTGGACCACCACCAAACCGTGCCCAGGCATGTATCTATATGTGACACGTCCACCAGGGTGGTTGGCGTTGTGTGGAGCGGCCGGGAGGCCATACGAACAGTGGTCCCCTCCGGGAGGCAATCGAGAGCCCCCAGAGAGCCCCTGATGTGCTGGACCATGCAAACACAGGGGCATCCAAACCAAACCCTGTGCAGTATACGAGACGTGACCGCAGATCCCCGGCATCACGCCATTGGAGCCACGTTTGGCCATAATTCGTCAAGCGTGAGGTGTATTGGTCCCGTCCCCGTCACGTCCCTTGGTGCCACCGGGTGCCACGCACGGCACGCCGGGGACCGTCGGAGTTGAGAACAAACGCACTGGCGGCCAAGCCAAATCGGATTACACGATCAAAACCAGCACAATAGAAGCCTTGTAATCTGGCAACAATGCGCGCAACGTCTCGGCGCAGGTCTGTCGGGACTTGAAAGTTCGACCACCAGCGCGCAGGAAAGTAAGTCACTAAGAAATTGCATATCTATTTATAAATGATATGGCTCTTTACGGTTTCTTGAATGGTGCTGTGTAGACTTAGAAAAAGGCATGGTCCCATCCTCACGGTGGCCAGACCCCTAGCGGCGCCGAACCCCTGCGAAGCGTGCACTTTTTGGGGCGTACCGGCTGCAGTGGCTGCACAACCAGTGGCATATGAACTGACACAGACATGACCTAGATGCAGACAGCCCTCCGTATTACAAGGATGTGCACCCGTTTCGCTGCGTCGCTGCAACCGTCCTCGTTGCAAGTCTCGACCCGCTGTTTGGGTTTCCGCAGTAGAACACAAAGATTGGCTTGGAACATTTCCTTGTTCAGCCGACAATCATCATGTGCGATGTACTCTAGCTTACCAGAGCGCGAGCAGCATGGAGGCACGCCAGATGTCGAGCGTGCTGCCAGCGGCCGGAGCGCATCAACGTCATCTGGGCAGAGCAGCAGTGGGGGCGATGCCAGCAAAAGCGAAAACGCGATCATCACGCTGCCCACCATCCTGACGTTGGGCCGGGTTGCAGCTATCCCCGTACTCATATGGGGTACGTAGTCCACGCCCACGTCCACGTCAGGCGCCACCCCTGCACGTAGCGCGGCCCCCGAGCCTCGCCCACTGCACGCATACCCTCTAGCCAAGACTGTCCGCGTTGCCATGCTGCGGCAGGGCTCTACGACACACAGGGCACATATACACGAACTGCATACACGAGCTGCTCCTGTCCTCTGCCCTGCGCCTAGGCTCCCTACAGCCCGCTGCCATAACTGCTGAGGCTCCCGTATTTTTTTGTCACCTTCTCCCCGCTGCGCAGCCTGGTTCTGGAGCTCTCCCCACTCTGCGGCGGTGTCCACGGCTGTGTTCGCAGCCGCCTCGCTCACCGACTGGCTGGACGGATATCTTGCCCGCAAGATGGTGAGCGAGGGACCACAGCACAGCTGCCCGCTGCACGTGCGCAGCACGCGCACCGGCATCTCACACACATGCAATAGCTATGCAGCACGGAGCGGAGGCATTAAGCCCTTTCTGGAGGGTTGCTGGCGCACACCGGTAGGAGCACAGCTACAGCAGTCAGATGCTGCAGCAGCCTGACATGGCATGGCATAGCACGTTCGAGATGCCAGCGTGGAGGCTGAGGGTACAGCATGGTGGCTCTCCTGCGTGTTGGCCTGTGGTCCACATCCCACCCGGGGTGAGGCCATGGCTGCCTTGGGGTAGCTGCTTCGTGCTTGCCCCTGCAGCACGTGGTGAGGGCTTGTTGCTGCAGCTGGGACACGCACCTGGGCGCCTGGGAGCACGGCAGGGTGTCATGGTGCGGGGTCGGGAAGCAGGCAGGGATTGCCAGCATGCCAGGGCTAGCAACGCCCGGCCGCCGATGTTAGGACGTACCGGTATGGGGTGCAGGGGGAGGCTTGTGCGGCTCCGCGCGGACGAGCTAGCACACTGACAGAGGATTTACCCTGACTACAGCGTAAAGTGCAGGAGCGCACGCTTAACTACATGACGCTAAGCTTCGCCTCTGCCCTGCCTCACCTGCCGCTTCGCTGCCGCTTGGATTTACTGCCGCAGAAAGCCTACTCTGCGTTCGGCGCCTTCCTCGACCCTGTGGCCGACAAACTGATGGTGGCGGCGGTGCTCATCCTGCTCAGCAGCAAGCCCATCGCCTGCGGCCCCCTGGCAGGCAACGACTGGCTCATACCCGTGCTGACGCTAGGTGGGAGGCTGGGTGTCGGGCGCGCGTGTGTTTGAGCATGAAGCTGCTGAGGTTGCGAGGGGGATGGAAAGCAGACCGTTGAGGGCTTGATCCCTCACCTGCTGGCCTGCGTATGCAGGCTGTTTCAGCCGTACAACCCCATCCAGCTGCTGTTGCCACACACATTGGGCTGGTACAGCATGATCTGGGGGCTTGCGCTGGGCCTCTCCATCCGCTACCTGTCGTACACCTCCTTGCCGTCTATTTCCGATCGACTCCGCTGCCGCACGCTTTCCTCCTGCCCCGCACCCCTTCCTGACCCGCACCGCCCTTCCCTCCGCTGCTGCCCTGCCGTACGCTGCACCCCCAGCCATCATCGGGCGTGAGATCACCATGAGCGCGCTGCGGGAGTGGGCCGCCACGGCTGGGCCCGAGGCGCGGCAGGCGGTGGCGGTCAACGCGTGGGGCAAGTGGAAGACGGCCTGCCAGATGGCCTCCCTGACGCTGCTGCTGCTGGTCAAGGACGGCGGGCAGGGCCAGGCGGCGGAGGCGGCTGCTGCCGCGGGGGTGGGGCTGCTGGTGGTGGCGGCGTGGCTTACTGTGCAGTCGCTGGCCATCTACATGCGGGGGCTGTGGCGATTCATGGCGGCGGCGCGGCCGTAATGCAGGGGGGGGCGGGGCTGGGGCACTCGCTGTGGTGGTAGGGTGGTGGCTGGTCATGTAGAGCGTGGCTGCGTCACGGTGGTTACGTGGATAGGGTGGTTACGTGGTAGGGCTGTGAGCCCTGTGAACAAGGTAGGCGGTGCGAGCAGGAGGTGGTAGTACGGCGTTTACATGGCGGCGCCGCGGAAGGAGGCAGGGGTGAAGGGTGAGGGGTGCACGCACTGAGGTAACAGGGTGGTGGTTAAGTAGAGGGTGGCGCTGTTACGGCGAGTTCTCGGTTTGCCACTCCAGGCTGACCAGGGTTGCAGGTGCGAGGAGGAGGATGCAGGGCGCTGGGTTGACATGGTACCAGTACTGGACGGAGTGAGGCTGGGCCGGGACCTGTGTGTCTACCGGCACGTGGTGGCTGCTGATGCCACTGAGGATGGCTCATAAAATGCAAGCATGGAGACTGAAAAAAGGGGTCACCCAGGAGTGATACCCCGTCTACCATCCCCTGACACTGAGTAAACGTCTGCGCACTACCTTCTCGTGGTACATTCTCGCCACTACGGGCAGCGGGGCCTTTCATGTGTGCACTTTGGTAGCGATTCGGGGGAGACCCTCCCTGAGCTGTGTGCACTAGCTGCGACCAACAGCGTTGAGGTCATGGCGGCGTAGGACCTACAGTCTTACGGCCAGCGTTACACGCCAGCCAGCAGCGGGACAGGGCATGCCGCCACCGCCGTGCCAAGTGTCCATGTGGCGTGTCCAGTGCACGCATCCCGCCTAGCCACCAGCGGCAACGCACACGCACCAGGCCACCAAAGGGCCGCAGCCCACAGCCCTGTCATGGTCCAGCAGAAGCTCTGGGGCATTGAACTCCTGCAGCACCACGAACGTGCTACGTTCTACTCTTCACCTACCACGTGGCCAAGGACCGCCATGCACACCTGCCGCGACACGCGAGGCGACGTGCCAAGCGCAAGGCACCTGGGCATGAAAGCCAACGACTCTTGTGCGGTCTGCGGTGCCACATTTAGGCCTACTAGGGAAACTGGAGAACAGCTACCTACGCTCTTGCCACGCACGAGGCACACATCAGACCGTGTGCCGAACACGTCGCTACTACGACTCCGGCTCATCCTGCTTCTTCTCCAGTCACCTGCTACTCGAGTCACACAAGCGCATTTCGCTATGTACCACTCTTCTAGCCCACACTCGCGCTAAGGCACGTCACCCTTCGTCCATCACTCGTCTCTCATCCTCGGCCAACAGGGGCCAACAACAAGCGTCTAAGTCTAAAAATTCCAGGTCACGCGGAAGCCTAACAGCGGCTTTTGCACAGGACAGCTAGCTTCTCCCAGCTCCTTCCACGCAGCTTCCCCCAGCTTCCTCCTCACAGCTGCGCCAGCGCCTTGCCCGCCAGGAAGTCCAGCACCTGCGGCAGGGTGCGCTGCAGGGCGGCCGCCGCGCTGTGCAGGTTCTCCAGGAACTCCTCCGCCGTGGGGCGGTCGCCGTCCACAATGTCCGTCACCGCCTTGACGCACCTGGGGCACAACGGGGCAGCCGAAGCCAGGGGTTCCGGCATGAGGTGGGTTAGTGGCTTGACAAGACGACCAACAGAAAAGGCAGCGGGGACTGGGGCTCTCGGAGGCGGGTGGTGCAAAGCCGCTGATTGAGCTGGTGGGCAGAGGCCGCATTCCGCTCCTGTTCCCCGTCCTCCCCACGTCGACCCACATGAGCGGCGCGTGGTACAGGTTGGCTGCCCAGGCGATGGCCGCCGCCTCCATCTCCTTGACCGCCACGTTGTGCTGGCTCATGATGTCCATGCACTTGTCCGTGTAGTCCAGCGAGTTGCCGCTGGACACCACGCCCTGCTTCAGGGACAGCGCAGCCTGAGGGGGCACCACATGGAGCGGGAGGGGGCAGCGTAAGACGTTCGAGAATCGCCAAGAAACCGTTTGCCTATGGAGAATGTTATTATTGGGCGTTGGCGGCACATGGGCAAGCCATGGGAGGAAGATGGGGTAGGGCGGGGAGTTGTGGTCTGGGCCGCGGGGGTGTGCGGCACGACCAGGCCGCGAAGCTGCCTACACTATCTCACGTTTTGTGCTTGCAGCTAAATCGGGCATAACAATCCGAACTACCGGTGCGTGCAGCCGCGTGTGGGAGTAGTACCGGTACGGCGACGGCAAAAGCAATAGTAGCCCCAGCCCACCCCGCCGGTAAGGTCAAATTGGTCAGCACTGCTCAAGCATCCCCCTTGGCTCCTCCACCGCCTCACGACAGTACCGCAAAGCAGCTGCTACTAGCTCACGCCCTGCCCATGCCCTGCCTGTGACACGTGCCGTACCGCCCCCGTACCTGTAGGTGCGGCGTGGGCAGGCACAGGCTGTACCCGATGCCGTACTTGTCGAAGTTGGGCAGCGGGATGCGGCGGTCGTGGTTGATGACGGCGGTGCCTAGGAACACGTCGCCGATGGCAGCACCCTGCACATGGGGGCAGGGTTTCATGGGGCAGGTTAAGGGTGGGGTGGTGGTAGGGGAAAAAGGTGGGCGGAAGGGAGGCTCGGGCGGGGACGGGCTGTGGGCCAGGAACGCTGTGGGTGCACGGGACCTCCCTGACTGCGGAGGTGGCGGGCGAGTGTCTCGCGACACCTGGACAGCGGACGGCATGGCTGACATTCACGTGTACAGCAGCTTTGCGGCAACCAGGTGGTTGTCGGCGGGACAGGGCCCGTGCAGTCACCCTGGTGCATCCAGGTGCCCCTGTCGCGTGTTCCTCTGCTGAACCGGTCGCCGCCATGTGCCGAAAGCGGCGGGGCCCCAGTCTGCTCCACTGGCCCACAGCGCTGCTTTGTAGAGGTACTACGCAAGCCTCGTATGGGACAGGCACAACCTTGTCCAGCTCAAAGTACAGCCGTAGGATGGCGCAGCAGCATGTTTGTGCCGTTGCTCGTGGCCGGCCCCAAGGCCCCCTCACCTGCGCCTTGAAGCCCCCGGACGTCCCCGCCGAGATGACGATGTCGGGTTTGAAGGCTAGGACGGCCAGGTAGGTGGACAGGGAAGCCGGCACGGTGCCCACGTTGTCCACCCCGGTGTCGCGGTCCTTGCCATTCCACACCACGTGCACTTGGAGGCCGTTATGGGTGCCGGAGAAGGTAACGCAAGGGGCGGGCCCCATAAGCCTGTAAAGATAATACGTGTAGTATTGCGTTGTACCCGTCATGCCCAGGTCGCGTCAAGGTGAAGTTGCTTTAGTATCGATCGGTTGCAATGCCACACCTTGGCGGCTGGTCTTCTTTTAGCCCAATTGCTTGGATGAGAGGCTGAGCCTCAGCCTCCATCGCTGCATTGCAGCGCGCAAACGGCCATCAGGCATATGGTCCATCGCAAGCTGGACAGGTGGGTTGACAACGGCCTCACCGAAGACAAGTAGAACGCTTTCAACTGTCTTTTCGGCCATCTTTGATCGCAGCTGTAGTCACTTCGTCTGAAAGAAGTGAGAAACCGCTATCGCCTTCGCTCCACCTGTCCCAAACGCGGTACGGCACAGGAACGCCCCGCTAACAGAGAACTCGGGGCTGTCGAGCTTATAGCCAGGTCTATAGTAGTAGTACATATCATTTGCAAGTATTATGGCGATTAACTCTGTCTGGCTGTGAGTGGCCCCGCTTTGTCGCGCCCCCCCCCCCAACGACGCAACCGCTTGTGGTTTCCCGGGTGCAAGAAGAGTCGCTCCTCTGCTTCCAACACTTCTAATTGGATTAAAACGACAGTGCAGAGACTTTCCTGCGGTCTGGTGTCGGGAACTGTGCTTCGTCTCTTGTATCTGGCGCGCGGCTGGGGGTTGGCGACGATGCCTGGCATGCCAGCGACAGCAGAGGTGCCTCCCCGCGCCCGCGGCGATGCTGTTGAAGATACAGTACAACCAAGCAACTTGATGACAACAGAATCGGACGCGTCTGAGCTATGCGGCCCTTCCAGTTGCAGTACGAGCATGGAGTGCTGCTGGATATGCCTGGAAGAGGAAGGAGAGCTTCGGACAGACACCTGCAGCTGCCCAAGGGCAGTTCACGCGACGTGCCTCGGACGATGGTGCCTGCAAAACGTCGGGCGCAGGTATGTCAGCGCCTCGGTTGTGACCGCGTGCCGCCAGCTACGCGCTTCCTATAAGCCCAAGCGTCCGGCACGCACACGTGTGCATGGCACGATGGCCCTTCATCCGCTGCCACAAGCATACGCATACACCCTAGCAAACACGCTTCAATATCACAAATACCACCCTATAATTTTCTTTAGTCGTCACATCAAATAACCCTGGACCTGATTACCACCTTTGTTCCGCTTGTTACCACACCTTGTGCTTACCTCGTACGACACGCCGGCGCGCAGGGCGGAGAACACGTGCCGCTTCTGCGACGGCCCGCTGCCCGACTGGGCCGACCTGCTGCTGCCCGGCCGCCTGCCGCCCGCCGCCGCCACCGTCAACGTGTACGGCCCTGACGGCCGCCTGCACCGCCTGCCACTCAGGCCGGGGCAGGCGGGCCGGAAACGCTTCCTGGCCGCCGTGCGCGGCGCCCTAGGGTTGCCGGAGCAGGTGCAGCTCACGCTCAATTTCGAGGTGCCCGTGCCGTGCCAAGGTGAGGGGTGGTGGCGGCCAAGGCTGACGTGTGGACTGTGTTCGTGTGAGGGCGAGTAGTGCACAGGTTTAACGGCGGGGTCTCCCTGCGCGCGGTGGCGCTTGGGAAGCGTGATACTGAGCTTGGCACCTCATGTAGAAGGCGCGTGCGTGTTGCCGTGCGGGAATGCGCCACGTGGGTACCGATGTGCGAGCAGCTGAGTAACAGTGCTGCTTGCAAAAGCAGCCTATGAGCCCTGAAGCCGTGAGGCCGCGGACTGGCTGGTCAGGCCCCTGGCACGGCGTGTACCAACCTATGTGTGACCAAGCCAGCGCGTTGGCACGCCTCATCCCACGCCACACGCCTCGTGCCAATGCTCAGGCGCCGGCGGCCAGGGCGCCCCCCTGGTGCATTCTACCACGGACCTGGAGGTGGCGTCGCGCCTGGCCACGCTGAACGCCGGCCTGCGCCGCCTGCCCAAGCGGCAGCGGGAGGAGCAGCAGCAGCGGGAGCAGCAGCAGCAAGAGCACCAGGTGTGCAGCGGTCGGATGATGGTTGTGGGGCCACCATCGGCGCGTTACCCTAGCCATTATGCACTGTCTGATGCCGTACGATGTTGTGGATTGCCATGTAGTCCAAGGTTGGAACGTCTCGCGTTGGCTGCCCCTGTGCAGGCGGAAGGGGTCGGGAGCGCACCAAGCGAAGCCACGCCGCAGCGCAGAAGGAGGCACGCCCTGTGACCGCCAGTACTGCTCGTGGGCAGCTGCTGGTGTGCGGTGTGCCGGTGGAAGCTGGTGGAACTGGCCCGGCAGACCTTTTCGGTGGCGTGCGTTTAGCACGATACGGTGCCCACGCAACAGCCAGCGCGTTGCGTGCGGCAGTCCGCTTGCCGCTCAGCGCCCAAAAGCAGGAACCTGACCTTCCAAATGACCTCTTGGACAACTTGAAGTGAACTGCTGTGACAACTGGCGGCATGTGCCTTGGCATGCGACTGACATGCTCGTGGGCTTGTGGACGTTACTCAGCAACGCAGTACGACGGCATGGCAATACCGTAGACGCCTTGACAAGCAGGACTTCCGGCTCGGCATCCGCATTTGGCACACGGATAGCGTTCCCCTGATGCCAAAGACTTCGATTTGGTGTATCTCGTTCACGATACCGTACGCACTGAAGCAGCACTAACAATGGGGGGATTGCTCTTCCGCTTGTCAGATCGCTGTCCTAGACGTCAGGGATGCAGTAGACTTAAAAACCAACCTACTGTACATGCTTGGACCAGGGCTGAGCAAGGACCGCGCTTGCCTACTGCGCTCAGTGTGTTGTTGCTGTGCTATGTCGGCATTCAAGCACGACGGCATGCCCACGAGGCGGGCTTTTGCTTGGGCAGCTGCCAGTGTGTGGCTTGCCACGTGGGCGTACCTGCACGCCGCGGGGCAACTGTTGATAATTGTTGATACAGTGCTAGTGTTGATGTTGTATGAAGCAGCAGGGGAGTGACGTGGGGTAGTTAGGTGTTTTATAAGGGCACAGTAACGAGTGAGGCCCTGTCTGGCCAGCCAGGCCCTGGTGACGCCACTGTGTGGCCACGTGCAATTGCATCCCCACGGCCCCCGGACAGATACGGCGCCTGGAGGCCAGATTGGCCCCCGTCGCTTAACGTGTGCCGAACACCAACACCTGCTGCCGCTGCCCGCTTTCACGGCAAGCTATTGCTAAGGCAGGACCTCAAGTACAGATTGCGGTGCGCTTTGACAGTAACGAGTCCTGGATTAGCACCGGCGACGCTGTGCCTTGCCGAAAAGGTTGCGCCACACGTAACACAATGTGTCATGGCACGACAATCGCATAAAACTCTATAGAGGGTGTCATGCTAAAACCGCTCTCACACGCCACCGTAACAGGCGGCGCAGATGCCAGGCCGTGGGGGCAGAATGCCCACCCACACTTAACACAGCAGGAGGGTAGAACTCGGCTAGGACGGAGCAAGTCCGCTCTTTCACGCACCACAGGCAACCTGCCGCCCAAGCACAGAGCCGCAGAAACACCAAAGCAGGCCTCCAACTTACCCCCTCGAGGTGGGGTAGCCCCTAAAGTTACAATTACAAACACCGTACGATTGCGGCGAAAGCTCAACTACTTACTCGTCAACACAGCAACCACGCCACTCACGCTCTCCGTCCTGCACCTCTCAGACGTCCATACTCACCGCCTTACTCTTCTGTGGGTCCCTACGGTCTGATACCCGTACATGGCACCAAAGCCATTAGCCGAAACAAGCAAGCGACAATGAAGCTTCGGCGCTACCGCTAGTGGTACTGCTAGGCCCTTACACCCCGCAGCGAACCAAGAACGGCCGTCCGTGCCCCGCAGCCTAGCGGACGGTAACAGCGCCACTGCCACCAAGCACCACCAGCCTTCACCACATCTTGTCCCCCTCACCTGCCTGTCCTGCACCTACCTTGAGCCACGCCAAGTCAGTGGCCGGCACCACCTCCCCTCCTACCGCCCCAGCCCTCATCCGCTGCCCTGCTCCCAGCCCACCAGCTGTGCACACACAGTGCACCAGCACCTCGACCCCATGCACCACCAAGGCCACCACTGCTACCTCGTTCCCCGCCAAGGCGTCCGTGTCAGCTGTGCGGCGTGGCCACGAGGCGCAGCCCTCCCTTGATCTTGAGCGTGAGGCTCATGATCATGCGCCCCCGCACCGCCTCGGGGCCGCCCATGGTGGCGTCCAGGTCGAAACGGAAGCGCGACAGCAGCGTGACCAGCATGGTGCGCACCTCCATCAGGCCCAGAGCCTGGGGGCACGTGTGTTAGGGGGCAGCGCGGGTAGGGCGTTGGGTGGCGGCGGGCGCGTGTCACACGTGCGTTGGTAGCGGTTGCGTTGGTGGCGGGTTGTAAGGGGTGTGCGGCGTCAAGGTGACGAGAAGTCGCCATAAGATGGAGCGACGCTGTGCCACACTGTGCCGCGTGGCAGGTTGAAGTGATTGCTGTGGTGGGAAAAAGGAATGCGCGTTCGTGGTCAGTCCGCTCACTGCGAGCCACGGGTTGTGCACGTAGACGTTGCCTGTCCAGCACGCTGGGCGCCTTCAGTGCGAGTCATATCCCGCGCTTACCGTTACAGTTACAGTTACAGTTGCAGTTCCTACCTCACCCACCCACCTGTCCCAAGCAGCTCTTCATCCCGTCGCTGAAAGGCAGGAACCGCTTGCCTCCGGCCGCTCCCACTGCCACAGCGCCGCCCGCCGCCACCGCCCTGCCCTGCCGCGGGCTGCCACCTCCACCCCCAGGCGACGCCGCGCGCCCCTCCTCCTCCCCACCGCTGCTCCCCGCCTCTCCCGCATCCGACCCGACTCGCCCCTCGCCACCCTCGCCACCCGCCTCCTCGGGCCGCAGCCAGCGCTCGGGGCGGAAGTGGTCTGGCTGGTCCCAGTTATGCCGCGAGTTGTGCAGCGCGTACAGCATGGGCCACACGATGGTGCCCGGGGGGATGACCCAGCGGCCCACGCGGGTGGGCGTGGTCACCTCCCTGCGGGGGCAGGGGGCGGGGGGTGGGGGGCGGAGGGTGGAGGGAGGGAGGCGGCGTCAGCAGTCAACGTCACGGGGGGTCATCAGGATGGGTTAGTAAGGGGCCCAAAGGCTTCGGCACGGTATGGTGGGCACCCGGGCCATCTTCCTTGTGGTTAGATTACTCGCCGTACGCAAGCTGCGATGCTGCATGGTACGCGCTTCTTGAAGGGCTGCGCCCTACACGGCCTGTGCCATCTTGCCGTACGTACGGCACGCACCGTACGGAGGCTGTTGCGGCCACGGGGTACATGCGCATGGTCTCGTCGATAACGGCGTTGAGGTACGGCAGCTGGGGCAGGTCGTCCTGCTGCAGCTCGCGGGCGCGGGGGCCGCCGGGGCCACCTGTAGGGGGACGCATCGGCACCAGCAACAGCAGGAGACCAAACGCAGCTGTTGACTACAATGCGGAGACACACGCCGTTGCGCATGCCGTGGCACCCTTCCAGAATTGTCCCAGGACTTCACGGCTTTGTTTATAGCCGGGTTAGAATGTCCCAGGAGAGTACGGAATGCAGCACGGAGGCTCGCAGACCGGAAGTGACGTGGCGTTTTACTTCGAAGCCTGGCGGCAATAACGCCCAATAATCATATGTCTGACCCGTTAAATGCTGCACAGGCCCGTTGACGGCTGCACATCCTAACAAGCTGTGACAGCACGCACCGTGCAGCAGCCCCTTCTCCCTCAGCTCCTGGATGCACCGCTCCTGCACCTGCAGCGTGTCAACCCGTCGGGAACAACGCGTGAGCATACCTCGCACAACAGGAGCGAGCAATTCGAGTCCCGCAGGTACTCAAGGGGGCTCCAACTACCATGAAGCAAGCAAGTTGTGGGCTGGCACCATGTAAAGATGGATTACATGTTGATCATGCGCGGTGTTGCGTCCCCACCTCTGGGTGCGTGGCCAGTGTGAAGAGGGTCCACGCCACACTGTGGGAGGAGGTGTCGAAGCCGGCCTGGGGGCACGTGGGGGCGGCACGCGGGGCATACCAGGTATCGGGCGCTTGTGTGTGAATGGTGTTCCTACTACATCGGCACGTAGATGGCATCCTGTAGCCCTTACCACGGGTTCGCAGTACAGTTGCTGCGATAAGAGGACGCGTGTGCATGTGAGGCTAGCCTGTGGGCCGCAATCGCATTACGCCCTCCCACGCACCCCGTCCTCCGCCCTGTCGCTCCCACCCACCATCATGAGCGCCCCAATCTCGGGCACCAGCTGCTCCTTGGTCAGCAGCTCGCCTGCGTAGATAGATGCAGGGTTGGGGTGCGTGCGCGCGCAAAGACGTGAAAATCCCGACCAATGCCAGCACAGGCCGGGCATGCCCCTGCGCGCGGCAACGTGCATAGCATGATGGCAACATTGTGTTCTGCCCTGCCCGTTCCTTGCGCCTTCAAACCGACATGATCCTTCCCAACGTCCACATTCGGCCCACCTGTAGCGGGGTGCCGCACGCGCGCCAGGCACGCCCACAGGTCCGTCATGCCGTCCGGCGGCGTGCCACGTGCCCGGATGGTGTCGTACAGGCTGCCGTACACCTGCGCCAGCCGCAGCTGGGCGCGGCGCACCTCCCGCTGGGGCTGCGGGGCACGATCGGGACACGCAGCACGACACACGTGATGAGTTGGTTGAAACGGGGCAGGGCTGTGCTGCCACCGCACGGTTGTGTCCCCACCTGACCTTCCCGCACGCACCGTCAACACGCAAAGTATCAACCCTACACCTGGACCCATGGGCACCACCGCCCTCCCGTTCTCACCCGCGGCGCTACCAGCCCCATGGCCACCTTCCTCAGCGGCACCTTCAGCCGCTCGTTGGCCTCCTCCAGCACCAGGTTCATGTCGTGCGCAACGGAGTGGCCTGGAGGTGGTGGTTGTCATACCGCGGGAGGGGGTGCGAGAGCGTGGTGCTGGGTTCGAGCTGCTTGGGCGTGCCATGAGGGATTTATGAGGTACACCGGCGAGGGTGGCAAAGGCAAGAGCATGTAGGGTAGCTTGCGGGTGGAGGGGCAGGGGTGCCGGATTGAGGGACACCAAGCGCGGGGAAAACCAGTATGAGAAGAGCAGGCAACTGCGCGAATGAAACACTATCAGGGCTTCCTTGGAAAGAGTCCTCACCAGGGAAGTCCTCCGCGGCAACACCGAACAGCGCCTCCACAAACACGTGCAGCAGCGACAGCTCCAGGTGCTCCTGCATGTCAACACACACGCTCCTGCTCCTGCGCGCGGCAGCCCCGCCCGCAGGCGCGGCTTCAACACCCGCCGCCCCGCCCTCGTCCCCGCACGGCAGGGGCCCCGCCGGGGCGTGCGCCACGCCGTCCCCCCGTGCGCCGTCATCCCCGCTGCATGTGCTGCTGCCGTTGAGCTGCTGCCCAAGTGCTGGATGGCCCTCCCCCCTGCCGCAGTTGCCGCACGTGCAGGGCGTGGTCGCCTCAAGGTCCAGGCCTGCCGGTGCGGTGCTGCCCTTACCACCGCTCGTTGCTGCGCTGGCGATGGCAGCGACGCTGGTGCCGTCCGTTGCCGCACCCGACGAGCTCGCTACCTTCTTAGCCTTGGCAACCGTGGACACGGCCGCGCCCTTGCCCCACCAGCCGCCCCAGCCCCAGCCCCTCTTGCTGCCGCTGCTGGCGCTGCTGCTGCCGGCCTTGGACTCCTTCACCTTGACAGCGTCAGGCTGGACCTGGTGGCCCTGGTGGCCCTGGTGGTCCTGGTGGCCGTGCCCCGCCAGCAGCGCGGTGTACGGGTTGTCGCACGGCTTGCAGGTGGTGGCAGAGGCGGGGTCCAGGGACTCAGCCACCAGGGTAGCGTGGCGCAGCGCGATGGGGAACGCTTTCCTGGAGGAGTGAGAGCAGGACGGTTAGCGGTGAGCCCATTCCGAGACACGCATATCGTACGGGTTCCATTGTGCTTGTGCTAGGGGGAGGGCAGGAGGAGGAGCCCAGTGAGCGCCACGCCCAGGACAGTGCAGGGTAGCAGCGCTTCGAGGGCAGGTATGAGCACAGCTGGAAAGGATTTGCGTGGATAGTAAGAGGCGGCTGCTACGGCAGAGGCCGCTTGCATGCGTTACGGCTTGAGGCACGTGTGGCAGCATTGACACGGTCACGTGGCGGCAGGCGCGCACCTGACGTTGGCGGAGCTGAAGCCGGCCGCCGCGGCCTTGCGGATGCTGGCCCACTGCGCCTCGTCGGAGGTGGTGAAGAAGCTGTGCGCGCCGGCGCTGTTGGTGGCCTGGGGATTGTGGCAGGAGGGCCGGCGGTACTTGCCAGCAACATACATGCACAATCGCAGGTTTGCCCTCAAGCTGCGGAGTCTGCTGCTCAGGTAACAAGGCGGCTGCTTCGCAGGCCAGGGAACCAACCGGATGCGCCACTCACCAGGTCGAAGAACTTGTACCCGATGCACTTGCGTGGAATGGACCGGGGGCCACGGCCCAGCACCTGCAGGCAGCGGAAGACGCACAAGATATTGGGTACCGCACGCGCAGCATTGAAAGAATGCCAAGCAACCGTTGCTGTTGTCGGTGTCCTTCCTACTGACGGGGCTTCAGTACACGGTCTGGACGACATCCAGAGAAATGTGTCTAGTGAACAGTTGCAGTAGCCCTTGCTCGTGCGCCTGCCCGCCCTGCCCGGCCCCACCTCCACAGCGATGACGGGGTCGCTGACCACGACCACCCACTGGAAGCCCAGGCTAAACTTGAACACGCCACCGAACTCGTTTGCCCAGTCCAGCATCTGCGGCAGGAGAAGGAGAACACACACACGCGGCAGCTCCGGGTGTTCGGCAAGTAACGGATCCACAGCTTAGCGGCCACACGTATCACACGACTCCCCGCTTCCTCAGGTGACGTGCAGACGACACATCCAGCTCCGGACACCGACTTAGCCCGACGGCAAGCACAGCCAAACACCGTAACGCACCCTTATCCTCGCCAAGCGTAGTGCACCACCCCGGTTTGAACAACGAGTCATTCGGATGAGCCCACACCTCACATCACCCTGCATCCGTCCCGCCCCCGGCCCCCACCTGCACGTGGTAGTCGGGCCGCATGACTGCCGTGATGTTGCCCAGGGCCGGGTGCCCCCGGGGCCCGGGCACCTGCGCCAGGTCGTACTTGGGCGCCACCAACGTGCGCGCCAGCTGGCCGTAGAAGCTCAGCTCCTCCCACGTGCTAGACATGGTGCTCAGCGGTTGACGGTTGGCCGTTGGCGGCTGGCCACGGCAGCTGTGCTTTGCCCTACAGGAAACAGTGGGCCTGTGGGTCGCTGCCGCGGCTGGGCTGGCGGTAGGGCTGCCGTGCGTTGCGGGCGTGTGCGGTGGCGCGTCCTTGGGGTCTTGGCTGCGCCTTGTGCTGGCAGCCTAGAGCTCAATGTGTGGGCTGTGGCCGAGAGGGAGCGATGCAAGGATTGCTTGGCCTGGGATCAGGGGCTGTTGGAGGTCACAGCTTCCGCGGGGGAAGGAGCGAGCGGCGAGCTACTACCTAGACCAACGCCGTGCTCTAAACTGCGTGCTACAGCAATGGCAGTTCCAATGCACTTGTTAGCGTAGCAGAGACCGCCCAGTAATAGGTTGAGCGCCGCAGATGCCAACGTCCTATCGCCCGTTGTGACCGCTGTTACGTCCTAGCCTTCTCAGTCCTTGCGAATTTGTGCCATCCTGGCTAATGTTGGCTGGAGCTGGTTATGTGAGCAGTTCACCAGGGCAAACGCTTTGGGTAACAAGGAACAAGGTGTGTCGTAACGCATAAGTTTGCAATTGGTTGCAATCCAAGGTGGGGCGTCACCTGTCTGCCGCTCGCACTACCCTTCAGCGTACACTATCCGGTACTATGTACACAAACTGTCAGTCAGAACATGGTCGATGCACCGCACGGGGTCCCAGGTGCACCTGCTGGCGGATGGCAGGGCCCGTGGGTCGCGACAGGCTTAGTTCTGACAGAGTAAGCGCGCATGTGCCACCATGCACGCTGCAGCTGCTCTATAAGCAACATGCCAAGCTATGTGTACCCCGGGCTCTGAGCAAGGCGTGCAAGCAAGCGCAGCTCCACAGAGAACGCTGCGCAAACCGACCGACATGTTCAAGCCGGAATGTATTTGCAGTCCCTCGTTGTACGCAATAACAATCAGCGCAAAATGCGGGGTGGATCAACTTGGTTCGCGTAAGAGTGGACGCGATTGGACTTTCCAGGAGCGCACGCGGGCACGCCCCGGCACACACGGCAAGAGCTTCCCCAACACCCTGGCGCTGTTGCGGCCTCCCGGTGGAGCTCAGGCATCCACACAAACGGGCGGCATGGTGTTCCTTACGATACACCGATGCATGCGTTGAACTGAATTGATTCCGGTCTCTCTTCGCGCACTTCGCGCACTTCTGAGCATGGGTAGCAGCGGAAGACTTGTGCCCACGTGCTGCGTGTGTCACCGCGCGCTCGCCAGGCAGCCAGATTGCTGTGCCAGGCAGCTATTACTGCTGTGCACCGGACCAGGTCGTTGGCTTAGGGGTACCTTGCGGGCTTAACCGTCACCGGGCTGTGTGGACAGTGTGGAGCGTGAGCGCGCTCGGCCCGCAACTCGAAGGGAACTTGGAAACAAACCCAGCTCACACGCCTCCTAGTGTCAAAATATGAATGTAGACAGGCATGACACACTAAACGCGACTTAGACCAGCACCAACGCAGTGCTTTTCAGTAAGCCCAGGCTTCAGTAAGCCCATGGTCGCGCAGTGCACCCCAAACACTTACATATATGAAAAGTAACAGGCATTCCAAGTTAAAAGACCCTGGATGGAAAGGCGGCCTTTTGTAACCGTACCCCGCTCATGCGAGTACTCCGAACTATTAGGCTCGACGAGGCGCCTTCTATAGGTCCTGTTCCTGCTGACCATAGTCAGCTAGGAGAACGACTCTTTTTGACTTTTCAGTTCTTCTTGGAAGAGGCCAAGATGGCCTACCAAGGGCAGCCGGGTCAATACGTCCCTCCGCATCTGCGGGGCATGGGCATGGGCGGGCCGCCCCCTCCTCCTCCTCCAGGCCCTGCTGGTATGGGCTATGGCGGTGGCGCGTTCCCGGGCGGTGGTGGCGGATTCCAGGATCGCGGAGGGTTCCCGGGCGGGGGTGGCTACGCCCCGCGGGGTGGTTACTCAGGCGGTGGCCGCGGCTACGGTGGCGGGTTTGGTGGCGATCGAGGAGGCCGAAGCGGTTTTGGCGGTGGCCGCGGTGGGGAGGGAGCAGGTAAGGAGCGCGTTTGCGCGGGGCCGCCGCGAGCCATCCCGGCAAGGGCAAGAACTGTCCAGCTGAACGCTCACAGCAATATCCTTGGTTACCTTGTACAGGCGTTGGTGGTGCTGGTTTCAACCGGCCCTACGACGACCCTTTCAAGAAGGCGGAGGCGGAGAAAGCAGAGATCGACGCCCTGTATGGCGCCGAGAACACGGGCATCAACTTCGACGCCTACGAGGATATCCCTGTGGAGACAAGTGGCAAGGACGTGCCGCCGCCTGTGAACCAGTTCGAGGACCTCAACCTCCCTCAGTGCATGCTGGACAACATCAAGCGCTGCAAGTTCACGAAGCCGACACCCGTGCAGAAGCACTCTATCACGATTGGTCTGGCTGGCCGTGACCTTATGGCCTGCGCCCAGACCGGCTCGGGCAAGACCGCTGCGTTCTGCTTCCCCATCATCGCGTCGATGCTCATGAAGGGTTACCAGCCGTCGGGTGGCCGCAACAGCCGCAAGGCCCTGCCTGGCGCGCTGGTGCTGGCGCCCACGCGTGAGCTTACCTCTCAGATCTACGACGAGGCGCGCAAGTTCACGTACATGACTGGCCTGCGCCCTGTTGTCATCTACGGTGGTGCGCCCGCCCCCAACCAGGTGCGTCCCAGTCTTTATCATAGATAGTAGCAGCAGCAGCTTGCGCTCCAAGAAAGCTTGCCGTGATGGACCCATCCAGACAAGGTAGCTCAACCACCGTTTCTGTATTATGTGGGGCACAGGGGTTGGGGGGTGGGCCAAGAGCGCATACGGCAGCGCAATTCATCCGCCACTAGCCTTGATGGACCTGCCGGCGCTGGGCACCTGTCTAGCAACGAACATCCTGCGATGCTCAACCTGACAGACCTCCGCAAGTTTGGTCACAGCCTGCCACACCCTCTGTTCGCCACCTCCCCGCAGCTGCGCGATCTGGAGCGCGGCTGCGACATCCTGGTGGCCACCCCCGGCCGCCTGTCGGACTTCATCGAGCGCGGCCGCGTGGGGCTGTCGTCCATCCTGTTCCTGTGCCTTGACGAGGCCGACCGCATGCTTGACATGGGCTTTGAGCCCCAGATCCGCCGCATCGTGGAGCAGGAGGACATGCCCCCCGTGGGCCAGCGCCAGACGCTCATGTTCAGCGCCACCTTCCCCAAGGAGATCCAGCGCCTGGCCTCGGACTTCCTGGCCAACTACGTGTTCCTCACCGTGGGCCGCGTGGGCTCCTCCACCGACCTCATCGTGCAGCACATCGAGTACGTGCAGCCGGAGGAGAAGCAGAACACGCTGCTGGACCTGATCAGCACCGTCGAGGTGGGCAGGGGAGGAGGGGACGTGGCCGCTAAGCTTTGAACGGATGGCGGCGGTCTTGATTGTGCAGTCGGCTCAGGGCCTGCCGTGCGCGAGCGTGGGCCAGCTGTTTCCGTCGTAACGGCGGCCACTGGCATTACTGGTGATGCGAAGGTGTCACCCTGGCTCTGGGTTGGCAGTCCACAAGGCTGCAGGACACTCCTGCTTGCGTTGTCAGTGCACCGCGATGATGGTGGCGTTGGGCTTGACCGCGTGCACGCTGTGACTGAACATGTTCGCCTTGCCCCGGGGACGCGTTGCGTTGCAGGGCCTGACGCTGGTGTTCGTGGAGACCAAGCGCGGCGCCGACGAGCTGGAGCGCATCCTGACGCGCAACAACCTGCCCGCCACCTCCATCCACGGCGACCGGTCGCAGGAGCAGCGTGAGATGGTAAGCACGCTTGGCATGGCGACTCAGTATGCGATATGCTCTTGGGAGGGAACGCCTTGCATGCAGGCAGGTGCTTCCGTGTTGGCAGCACATTGCTCATTCCTTGCTCGGTACCGTACTTGCGCACTGCACAGAACGGCAACCGGGATTAGCAACGGGAAAACCTCTCTGCGACGGGACCACTACCGGTAACAAGAACGTTATGTACCATTCACTCACCGGCACCCTCGCCCTTGGCCCGCAGGCGCTGCGCTCGTTCAAGCGCGGCACCACGCCCGTAATGGTGGCCACCGACGTGGCTGCCCGCGGTCTGGACATCCCGCACGTGACGCACGTGATCAACTACGACCTGCCCAAGGACATCGACGACTACGTGCACCGCATCGGCCGCACGGGCCGCGCCGGCCACAAGGGCCTGGCCACCGCCTTCTTCACGGACGCGGACGCGCCCCTGGCCCGCTCCCTGGTGGAGGTGCTCACCGAGACCAACCAGACGGTGCCCGGGTGGCTGCAGAACTACGCCGCGCGCACGCCTGGCTACGGCCAGAAGGGCCGCCGCGGCGGCGGCCGCTTCGGTGGCCGCGACTTCCGCAAGGACGGCGGCTACGGCGGCGGCGGCGGTGGCGGCTACGGTGGCGGCGGCTGTGAGTGGGGGCTACGATTGTGGCGTTGGGGGAACTGGAACGGGGTCAGGAGGGCTGACAGCGGCTGGCTTTGCCACGCTGGTATAAGGGAGGTAGTGACAGACGGGCATGGGAATAACCGTCCGTACCTCTGCAAGGATCTAACCCCGCTTGGCGCTGGGGTCCTGTGGGTGTGCAGGAACACGCCTAGCGGGTGCCCGGGGTTGTCTTGCACTGGCAGCGGCTGTGGCGTTCAACCCTTGCCAATTGTTGCACCCTTGCAGACAACCGCGGCGGTGGCGGCTACGGCGGCGGCGGTGGTGGCTATGGCGGCGGTGGCTACGGCGGTGGCGGCGGCTACAGCGGCGGCGGCTACGGTGGCGGTGGCTACGGCGGCGGTGGCGGTGGCTACGGCGGTGGCGGCTGTGAGTTTGGGTCTTGGTGGCATGTGCAGGTCGTTAACGTAGCCGCCTTGTGACTTCACAGAGCTGTAACGCTCCCGATGCTACTGCCTGCCGCCGTTCTTCTGTTGCATGTCCTCTGTCCACAGACGGCCAACAGAGCGCCTGGGATTAGGCGCCCAGTAGCGTTTTGCGCGCGGAGCAGCAGCATGGGAGAGGAGGCTTCGGCGCGGAGGGGCCAAGTGTGCACAGCTTAGTGAGGCCTGTGAGTTGTCCTAAACCACCATAAATGTTGAGCTCGTTGCAGCGGCAGTTCAAGAGCGGCGCACACGACACGTAGTGCGGCGCTTGCTGCCCTGCACTGTTTCTTTGTACAGCACTGTTTGTCGGCTTTGGACCCACGGTCAGTCAGGGGCTGGCCTGGGAACTTAGCTGGCTGCTTAAAGAGCTTTCGATGCAGGGCCAGCGGTAACATGCTGCGCTGTGTTGTTGTGGTGGTTTGGGCTTCCGGTAGCTGTGCGGAGCGTGTGCTCTCGTTGGCGTAGGGCTGCGGTGCTCCCGGCCGCAGCCATCCAAGACAGCTGCTGTTGGGTTCAGCGGCGTGGGCTTAACGAACCGTGAACCTGGGGCATGTGTTCTGCACCGTCGTGCACGCGCGTGTTGTCGGCCCGTCTGGAGTACGAGGGAGTGCACCCCAGGTTCTTCATGTGTCACGTACTGGGCAACGCGAGAGGAGAGGAACACTTACTTGATTTGCCTGGCTGCTCGGGACTCCGCATGCGCATGTTAACGAGCGCAGGAGAGGTGCAAACCGCGCTAGTTCAGAGAGGGAGGGGCTCGGGCCGAGTGAGGGGTGCTGCCTCGTGGGCGGTCCGCTTGGCTGTGCCTGGCCCCACCCTGAGTTGTTGGAGCGCGGTGAGCATTTAGGGCAGTCGGGTGAGCGTTCGGGGTCTGAAGGAGTTGTTGTTGTTTTGTGTACCGAGTACCGTCCCACCAGTTTTCGGCCCTCTGCCTGGGCCTGCTCCACATCTGGGCGGATGTGTGGGGCGGGCTGCGGGGATTTCGGGGCCCTGGGCCGACGGGCGGACGTCCACTTCCGCTGGTCCGCCAATCGTTCCTTGTGCGTGAGGCGAGCCATGCGTGTGAGGTTGCACGCCTGACGCACACTGTACAGCGCCCGCAGGTGGGCGGTTAAGCTCGAAGCGCAGAGCAGCAACAGCATGATATTCTGACTGAAGGGACCCCCGGACCAAGTTTGAGTCGTGTTGCCCTTTTGCGTGTTAATGCGTGTCGTGGCCGCTGGATTCGCAGCCTGCATGTTTGAGCCCATGAGTATTGTTTTGGTTGGTGTCGTTGTAGCGGGAGCTGGTCGGCTTGAACGCGTATTGTGGGCACGCCGCGCAGCAGGGGGCGGAGAGATTGGCAGAATCGCGCCCCGGGCATCATGTCCTGTCAACCTGGTGGTGGTGGTGGTTTCGGTGGCCTGGTTTGCGACACGAATACGGAGATGCGTGTTCGCTGCATCCCTATTGATTTCTACGCTGCCACGCTTGGCAATGTAAATTCATGTTGCAACATCATCACACGCACACAGCGGCCCCGATCGGTTACACAACCTTGAGGCACGGTCAGCATGTGCAACCCAAGGTTCAGGGCAGAAGTGTTGTGCACTCATAGCCATGTACAAGGGGTGCTTCCTGTACGGCACACACTCCGTGTCGCCGAAATATTATTGTTGACTGTCATATGCTAGTCCTACCAGCCTGCAAGGCTCGTGAACTAGTAACCAGACTTTGGATCCAGACGCAATCCCTGGGAGAGGTGGCCAATTCGTGCTACCTATCACGGCAGCCAGCCTGCTTACGGTATGCACATCTTGCGGAACGGCACCCCATGGCGCATCAACAACTCGCACCTACAGGGTTTCTGGCTGGAAGCAGTTCCCAGCATCAAGACTGCTTAACTGCATTGGCCGTTTCAGTCTGTAGGTAAGCCAGATGCCTGTATGCGTGGTGCAGGCAAGAGCTTTACTGCAAGCTTGCAGCGTGACGCTTCCCAGCACCAAAAGGACTGGGCTACAAGGGTTGCGCTCTCCAGCTCATGTACCATACCGTGTCGCATGTGTGACATCATAACCAAGGCACCTCCATAACTGCGTCACAGAGCCGTGACGCAGTGTCTGCGCTATCCCAACCTGGTCTATCTTTCTTCGCTACCTTCTACGTGCCCCGGTCCACCTCTGCACGCCACATCAAACCGCGCCGGCCCTAAAAGCCTCTGACGACGGCGTCTCCCTCGCCTGCTGCTCCCCTGCCCACGCCGGCTGCGCCCCACCACCGGACCCCGACACGGCGCTGTCCACCGCCCACGGCGGCACCACCACGTGGGCCGCAGGCGTGTTGTGCACAGTGGACGCCACGCTGCCACCACCCCCTACCCCCCCGCCGCCCGTGCTGGTGTTCCACAGCCCCCCTCCCAGCGACACGCTGGCAGAGGTGCCCAACTCCGACTCGGTGCGCCTCTTGCGCGCCGACTGCCCCTGCCCCGGCGTTTGCGCGCCCTCCATCATGACCATGATTGGGCTGGGGTGGCGCCGCCGCTCCTGCTCGTCCGGCACCTGCCACTTCCGCCGCTCCACCGACACGCCTCCAGGGCGATGCTGCACCCCCGCGGACAAGCTCCTCCGCCAGCTTGGCCCCCCTGGCGTCCCCGTTACCATCACCGATTCAGACCTGCCCAGCATGGGCCCCGGTCCCAGGCCGGCGTCCGTGCCATCGTCCGGCAGTGGGGATGCGCTGCCGCTTGAGGGGTCGGAGGCTGGCGCTGGGTGCGGGTGGCCTCCCCTTGAGCCGAAGGACGGCGGGTAGGTGGTCTGGTGGTGGAAGCCGCCCATGGAGCTGTCGGGGTCAATGCAGGGGTCGTGAGGGGCAGAGGTGGTGGGCTGCAGCGGCTGCACGTGGCGCTCCGAATGGGGGGAGGGCATGGTGGCGGCCATGCGGCGGTTGTAGAAGGAGGAGGAGGCGGGCGGCTGCAGCATCGGCGGGCTGTTGGAGAACGGCAGTGGGCCGGGCTGGAAGCCGTCGAAGCGCCCGGCGGGGGTCAGCGGCAGACGCCCCGAGGGGCTGGGGACGGCCTCCGACCGGACGGCAAGCTGCATTGCATCAGTAGGGTCAGGTACATATCCTTTTAGTACATGGCACCTGGCCAAGAGCCAACCTCGGCTGCCCATAGTCAGAACTAAAAAGGTGCTTTGTTTGCTGTTGTTGGTTCCTGTACGGCACAGCCAAAACCGTCCCACCTGGCCTCGCGCGGCGTCCAGCTCCTGCTTCAGCTGCAGCACCTCCATCTTGGCCGCGTGCAGCTCCTGGTGCGCGGGCTCCATCACGTCCGACGCCACGCGGCGCAGCAGGTCCTCCAGGGACTCCCCTGCTGCCAGGGCCCCCGCGGCGCCCGCCAGGCCCCGCTTGAGCACCTCCGTGTAGCGCTGAGCACGCTGGCACTCGGACGTGCTGGCCTCCAGCCGGTGCTCTAGGTCGGAGCACCTGTGCGACAAGACCAGCATGCACAGGCTTTACACCCTAATACGAATATGTCCCTGCCTAGACAGCATGGCTACAATGGTAACCTTCGGATGCGGCTTAGCGGCATGCCCACAGGAAACATGCTGTTCGGTTACGCAAGCACTGCCTGTCCGCTCACCGGGCCTTGGCCGCCCGGGCCTCCCGCTCCCGCTCCGCCAGCTGCTCCCGCAGCTGCGCCAGCTGCTCCTCCGAGGCAGCGGGCTGGGACAGCGCGGCCTGCGCGCGCTGTAGCCGGTCGTCCGCGTTGCGCCGCTCCACCTCGAGGGCCACCTGTCAAGGTGAGGAGAGCAAGTAATGACTCGTTTGAGGTTCTGCTGACAGGTTCACCTCGGGCGCTAGACGCCCCAGACCAGGCCCACAGCCACACCCCGGCGGAATGGCATGTTGGGCTACGTTCGGGGGAGTACGGCAGGATGGTCCCGGAGAGTTGGTTGCTTGGACTTACGCAGCGCTGGCGCTGCTGCTGCAACGACTTATGCAGCTCGGACTTGTCGCTCGCCGCCTTGTCCAGCTGCCGTTGAAGCTCCTGCCGCTGCCGCTGAAGCGCCTTGACGTTCTGCATTTGCGCAATAAAGCCGGCCGCATAACCAATGAGCTAAGGAAACCCGGCAGCATACACCACGGCGGATATGCCCTTAGCGTTTCTAAATGGGACCCAATTAAGTACACTTCAGGTGAGTACCGGGGCGCAATCGCACGAGCTCTGCTTGCCCTGTCGCTGGAGTCGAAGGCGGACATGTCCACACCTCCGGCAAGACCAAGTTCCGTCCAACAACGGCACCTCGGCACGGCTTTCGTTTAGACTGGCCAATACACTACGGCTCCCCGTTAGCTTGGCCCCCAAGTGCCACAGCTACGACGAAAAGCCCCGGTGCCCAAGCGAGCCAGCCACAGCAGCCAGCCTGCTCTTACCAGCGACAGGTCCCTGCAAGTCCGGCGCAGCATGAAGAGGTCCTCCTCCCGCACGTTCGAGGCGTCCCACTGGGACGCAGCCGCCAGCGCGCGCTGCACGTCCTGCAACCCAATGGTGAAACGTATGTATGCATGACCAACACCTGCTTGCCGTGCACCACAAGCAACAAGGCTTGCCATTCACGTACGATATCGTGCCGAGGTGTACGCTAATGCGGTCCAACCATGGCCGTTGGGTGTACGAGAGAGTGTCCGTTGCTGAGCAGCCAGCAGAAGCAAAGGCGTAGCTACCTGCATGTCGATGTTGCCGTCCGCTGCGGAGCTAGATGGTGAGCCCACCACCACGTCCACGTCCGCCTGGTCACGCCGCCCGCGGCTGGCCAGCTGCTGCTGCACGCCGCGGGGCGAAACGGCAGCAGACTCAGCCAGCCGCTTCTGCAGCTCGGCGTTCTGCTTCTTCAGCTGCGCCAGCTCTTTTTCCAGCTTCTGCGCACAAGCCATGATGGCGGCACAGGTAGGGCTTCGCCAACAGCGAACAGTGCGCTCACGCAATGCAGCTTGCAATGAACGCAGCGTGGCAGGCAAGGCTCACCTGCATTGCGGCTCCAGCCTCGGCTGGGTCGTCGCGGAACCGGTCGAAGGCAGGCACTGGCCGGCGCTGGGCCCCAGAAGTGCCCCCCACGCCAGCAGGGGCCCCTGCCCCACCCACGCCGTTGCGCTTGTTAGCGCCCCAGGCGTCTTGCTTGCCGTTAAGGCAGCCGTTGAGGCGAGCAGTCGTGGACTGCAGCTTCTGCTTCAGATCCCGCTCTACCTCTGCTGCACGGTCCTTCTCTGCTCGTAGCTGAGGAAGGAACAAGCAGGGCGTCGGGGATCAGCATCATAAAGTTGTGAACACCCTGCCCCTGGTGCTACTATCCACGCCAGCTGTTTACACGCATACGCCAGTACCAACACAGAGTCCCCACCTGGATTGTAACATAAAATGCCAAAAATACCATGCCTGTCACCACTGCCGGTACAAACACATTATGCTCCCACGCACCTGCCCCTCCACCGTCCTCAGCTGACTGCTGAGGCCTCGCAGCCGCTCCTCCAGCTGCGCGTTCTTCTTCTGCTCGATGCTGAGTTGCACACGGTCCTTGTCCGCCTGGTCCCGGAGCTGCTCCCTAGCTCGGGTATCATGCTGCTGCTGCGAAGCCTGGTGGGTGCAGTGGGGTTTGCCGTGCAAGCTGGGCGCTGCCGTAGTACGGAGCTTTTATGACCTATTCTCAACGCCTCTGGTATGCAACGGGGACCCATAGAACGCAGGGTAGGAAACGCCAGGAACCGAACAGAGCAGCAACCCCAGCCGCAGCTGCAAGCCACTATGGAGCCCAAGGGTTACGTCCTGCTGTTGAGGCACCGTGGCAGCCGTTGAAATGTACATGGACCATGGTGCAACATGCCTGGCACCTACCAAGTACCGCATGAGCTGCAGGAGGGTGGCCGAGTCGGCTACAGTGGGGTCCGTGACGTTGAGGTGGGCGGTAGGGCTGAGGTGACCCTGACCTGCATGGCACATAAACCATGACCTCGTAGATCGTATGCAGTCAATGCGCAGTCAGGATGCCTCCAGCGTTTGCTGAGCGCTGGCCCTTGCTAATTGGTCATACCGACAGCTCGCGCTTCCACGTCCCTACCTTTGAGCCAGTTCTCCAGGTTCTTTTGTTCTTCCAGGATTTCTTCTTTGCGAGGCTGGGGCGTCGGTGAGGGCCCTGGATCCAAGGCGTAGGCTACCCCCCAGGACGTGTCCATGGCTCCGGCAACCCGCAACGCGTTGCAGCAATTCAAGTATTGTGCTCAGGAAGGATTTGAGCTAGGTGTTGCGGAAGTGCGCTTCCTTGAGCGTTGAGGGCTTACAAGCTGCAGGTAGGTTGCCACGCACTGCAGTCAGAACGCTATGCGCTACAAGCGTAACAGTGTGCAAGCACGTATGCTTGTGGCTTTCAAGTTGCGCCTGCATGCAAAGGGGCGGCACCGCCTTCATGGGCTGCTGCTGCGGGACAATTGAAATTTGCTGCATTGTTGCTACGTTGTTTGCATCTAGTGCCCAGCTGATACGCGTGTAAGCTAGGAGATATCACTTAGTCCGTTTTGTGTATTCGCTTCAGCTAGAACCCGGTCCTTGCACGATGCGTCCTGTATTACTCTCCCTGGCATAAGGGAGAGCTCACAACGTTCAGCTGGACAAGCAACATGATCATGGCAATGTAGCATTCCTACCTGACATTTTCGCGAGGCCGACTCTCTCACCGAAGCCCGCGAGCCGTGCCAGCCTGGGCGGGAGCCCCAGCGGGAGCCGGGGGCGCCTGGCACCTCCCTTCGGGCTTGACCGCTCCCCCTCAGCCATGGGGGCGGTGGAGGTCCAGTCCATCGTCATGGCGGTGTCGGCGGGCAGGGACTGCGCGCAAAGTGGAGACTACTCCGCAGGAGTCACGTACTATGAGAACGCAGTGGACCTGACTTCCAGGTGCGGTCACAGTCAACGGAGGCAGCCACTTACAGGCACGGCGCCACAGCCGGCCTATCGAGCGACCTCTGTCCTAAGTATTCTGTACTTGGCGGGGAATTGCTTTGGCGGGTTGTGCGTGGTTTCAGGGCCAGCCATGTGTGTGCCTGCAGCCCCGGCTTCTCGTCTGTCCATGCGCGCGCTGCGTGTAGCGGGACCCACGACTGTTCACGGGGTGTCAATTTTTCTACAACCATCGAAGTGACGTTCAGAGGCTTGGCTGCCGCAGACCTGATGTGTAATCAGCTCCGGGCGCCAGCGGGTTCCGTTCTGACCGCTCTGACCCCGCTCTCCCGGGTGCACACCTTGCACCCTCAGGTACGTCCGCGCGCTGGGCGACCCACACGCCATCCGGCAGTGGCAGCAGCTGCTGCACTGCCTGCAGGAGGAGTGCTCGACAGTCAAGGCGTGTGACAAGGAGCTAAAGGGCATGCGGCAGGAGGCGGTGGCACGGTCCAACAGCTACCCAGAGGTGGGGGTGGGGCACGTGGCAGCACGTGGACAGCAGCAGCTTCACTAGCTAGCTGATGTACGGCGCCGGGTGACGGGGACGTGCGGGTGCTCAAGTGCGGCGTACCGTGACCGCTGGAGGCGAAGGAGCTTTGGGTGCGGGGAATCGATGCGGTGCATCACGTGTGCGAGATGTGCTTGTCAAGAAGGCAGGCACAACGTGGTCAGGCGCATGTGTCGGCAAATGGCACCGGCGCTGCTTGATTTTGCAGCTAGCGGTGCACGCCTGCACGTGAACCCTGCCCTGCACACCTGTGTGTTAACTGCGCCACGTCCCTCTCACACCTCTGCACCTTGCCCCTCCGACTCCCTTGCCTCCAACCAGTTTCACGACGCCCGTGGGTCAGCGGCCTACGACGACGGGTACCGCCAGCCCATCATCATCGTGAGTGGGCTGGGGGCGTGGGTTCAGGAGAACCCCCTTCTGTCTTCTCCTGGTCAGCTTGCAAGGCGCATTCATGCCTTCGTTGAGCCGCAAGCCGGGGTCTGGGGGCGGATATGGGTACATGGAACTGCGGGTAGCGCGTTACGGTCACTTAGGCACCGCTTGTTACCGTCGCGCTCCTGACTTGGTGCACCCGCCTCCACCCTGCGCTGCTGGCACAGAACCACAACCCTGGGAGGGAGCAGGACGACCCCATGGTGTGGGGCAGGCCGCCCACGCGCGAGGGCCGGGCGGGGTCGGGCGCCGGGCCGTCCCGCGCCGCGCCACCTGGCCGGGTGCGCGGCAGCCAGGACGACAGCGGCGCGAGGTGGCAGGGCAACATACCGGCGGGGCGGGCGGGTGCTGCTGCGGCGGGTCCGAGTGCGCGGTCAGCGTCTGCGCAACGCCGCCCAGCGGGTAGGTGGGGGACCTGGGGATCGGCGGCGCAGTGGGCTATCGTACACGTACGTTTGCATCCCGCCCGTTCATTTACGGGAATGTGGGGTTCGCCAAGCAAGATTTGTGCAACACAACCCCATTACCGCACGTAGCACGTCATGAACCCTATGCTGATGTTGCAATATCCTTATTCCCGTGCGCCAGGTGCCGCGGCGCCCCCGACGTCCAGCTACGACAAGCCGTGGCGGGCGAACATGGCGGGCAAGGCGGGGGCGGCGGGCCCGGGCGGCGCCAAGGGCGGCAAGGACGGCGCCAAGGAAGCCCCTGCGCGCAAGCAGTACCAGGGGCCCGACCAGGAGCTGGCCGCCATGCTGGAGCGGGACATCATCGACACGGCCATCAAAGTGACGTGCGTGGGGCTGGGGTTGGGGCTGGCTGGAACTGGGGCTGGGGCAGGCCTTGCAGGGGACGACAGGATGTAGGAGAAACGTGCGTATGCTGCTCGCCCTGTGTAGCCTGGCATGGCTTACCGCCAAAGCGGCCCACAGTAGGTCAAGCCGTACCTCTGGTACCTCTAGTGAAAGAGCTTTCGGTGAACTGGGCAATTCTAGCTCAGCGTAGCCTCCTTGCCGTACCCGTACGGTACCTTGCTCGACTGGACGTGTGACCTCCGCCGTACGGCTTGCCGTACCGTCGTGCAGGTGGGCGGATATTGCCGGCCTGGACGAGGCCAAGCGCGTGCTCAACGAGGCGCTGGTGCTGCCCATGATCATGCCCGACTTCTTCACAGGCATCAGGAGGCCGGTCAAGGTGGGCGGTGGGGGCGCGGGGAGGGGGTATCCATAGCTGGTGGTGGTCTGAGCGGACTCGTGCTGCAGCTCGTGATCAGGAATCCTGGCAAGCATTTCTGGTGCTCGTGTCTGCTATACCGCTTCCTAACTGCTTACGGTACGCTGGCCCCTTTCCACAACAGGGTGTGCTGCTCTTTGGCCCGCCCGGTACCGGCAAGGTGAGAGGGGTCTGAGGATTCCTGAAGGAGGTGTCGTTGGCCTCAAATCTGTGTCTTGGCTACGTTCCTTACCGCCGCACAAAGCAACAGTACATCCTTTGTATGTTCGTCGCTCAAGTGCGGACATACCTCGGCGGCAGTGCTGTGCGACAAGACAAATAGCACGTGTGCCATCCGGCGGTCAACGCGCCCCAACACCACCGCTACCTCGCCTGACCCACACCGCCCCCGAGCCCCACCCTTGCCACTCTACCCGGGTCGATACCCCTCCCTACCCACACCACGCCCCTGCAGACCATGCTGGCCAAGGCCGCCGCCACCGAGACCAAGTGCACCTTCTTCAACGTGTCGTCCGCCACCCTGGCCTCCAAGTACCGCGGAGAGTCGGAGCGCATGGTGCGGCCGGGCCCCTTGCGGTGCACCGCCCATGTCCTGCACTGCTTCCCTGGGGCCTGCTCCTCCTGCTACCAGCCCTAATCGGCCAGACCGGGCCAGCACACCGTCCGTATGCGTCGTCCGTATGCTGCACAGCTATGGCCCGGCCGTCAGCTAGCGCGTTTGCCCACTACGGGAGCCCGACGTTCCTTCCCGTTCACCACCCCCAGGTGCGCATCCTGTTCGACATGGCCCGTGAGATGGCCCCCGCCATGATCTTCATCGACGAGGTGGACTCCCTGTGCAGCCAGCGCGGCACCGCCAACGAGCACGAGGCGTCCAGGAGGGTCAAGACGGAGCTGCTGGTGCAGGTGGGTCTGGCACACATGGACGGTTCGTGGCCGTAGCCAAGGGCGAGGCTGAGGCCATGGCGCGAAGAGGCAGCGCCCGCAACGTTGGATTAGAATCCATTGAGTACGGCTGTAGTACCGCGCACAAGTCCTTTTTCTTAAAGGCGTTGCATCCTGGGCCCACCAGATTGACGGCGTGCACGGCACCGAGAAGGACAAGGACAAGGAGAAGGGCGGCGAGGACGAGGAGCCGCCTGCCCCGCGGCACGTGTTCGTGCTGGCCGCCACCAACTTCCCGTGGGACATCGACGAGGCGCTGCGCCGCCGCCTGGAGAAGCGCGTGTACATTGAGCTCCCGGAGCGCGAGCAGCGCCTGCAGCTGCTGCACATCAACCTCAAGGCAAGGGCGCTTCGGGGGAGGGGCAAATTTACATCTCCAGGGCAGCGTACGGTAGTTGCTGCGGTACTTGCCTGCAACAGGCAGGACCGCGTCACGTGTCGTTGCCAGCCGGTCTGTGCTGCCCTGAAGGCTAATGAGCATGCCCGCCCGTCCGTATCGCCCCCTCGCAGCTATTATCGAGGGACGTGTAAGCAGCCTGACTCGGCGCTTCGCTTTCCCATAAAGCAGTCCCTCCCTCCTCCTTCCCCACTTGATCCCCGCCAACCTAGCCCGTGCACCTTGCACCCTGTGGCGCGGGCTGAAAAGCTGCCAAAGGGGCGGGCCCCTTTGGGCATATACCGGCATAGCCTTTAGCTATATTGTCGGAAAAGGGTACTGAGTCATCACGGTCGCCCCCAGTCCCACCATCCACTTCGCCTCCCCTTCCCTTCCCTCGCCGTCCCCCAGGACCTGGAGGTTGCCCCCGGCGTGGACCTGACCGCCATCGCCGCCAAGCTGGACGGCTACAGCGGCGACGACATCACCAACATCTGCCGCGACGCCGCCATGAACGGCATGCGGCGCCTGGTGGCGGGCAAGAGCCCCGCAGAGATCCTGGAAATGCGGGAGGCGGGCAAGGACAAGTTCCAGGTGCGCGCGGCGCGCGGCGCCCTTGCCTGTGCCTGCATAGAATACAACTGACAAAGAGAGTCAACCAAGCGCCTCGGTGCTTCCTGTAGCAGCAGGCAGCCGGCTGACGTTCCTCTCAAAAATGCCGTACAGTAACAGTCGGTCAGCTTGCGCCTACGGTACCTACCTTCCTACCTAGTACCTACCGTGCCCTGTGCTCCCGGTGTACAGGAACCTGTGACGCTTGAGGACTTCCAGCAGGCCATGCGCAAGATCAACCCCTCCGTGTCCAAGGAGGACATCAAGCGGCACGAGGAGTGGCGCAGGACGTACGGCGCGTCGTAGTGGGGGCCATGGCGCGGGGCGGGGCGGGAGGGGAGGGGAGGAGGTGGCGTCGTATGGTTGCAGAGAAAGGGGAAGGCAGGACGGAGGTGGTGGGAGCTGGATACACTGGCCGGTGGGGGGAGTGGGCGCCGGCTGGGCGGCGGTCCGGAGGCCTCTATAGCGATGCATGCCCGTGGTGTAGTGCTGGGGATCTCTCCTGGTGGAGTGTGTGCCGTGGTGTGGCTGGCAAATGGGACCGGCCTGCAGGGCAAGGCGTGGCGGGCAACCGCAGCAAACTGCTTGCTAGCCCCGGCCTTGTGCCGTACATGCAGCCAAATGCAGCCGTTGAGTCTGTGCTGGTGATTGGCCATGCCTGCATCCCTATCCAAGCCTGGATGAACAAGTGGGAGAGGCTGTCCTTTAAAACCACCTGGGGCCTTTGTACGACAGACTGTACGGCCGGTAATTCGCAGGGCTCAAGGTGGCGTACAGAGGTACAACCTGTTCCACTGTTCGCAAGTATTAGGTGCAAATGCCCTTGCTCCTTCAGACGCGCCCCCACGGGCAAACGGAGCCAACAAAGCCATCCAACAGAAAACCAGCATCAAACGGTGGCATCAAACTACATGGCCTGAACGCGGGTCGTCCACGAAAGCAGTACTCGTGCAACACAGGGGTAGTAAGTGTACGGTGCTAATGCCTTGCACAGTGTATGACAACCAAACAACCGCATCTTGGGAACAGGGCTGAGCTGCAGCGCGCGAGTGATGCAGCACCCCTAGCTACCCAGCAACGATCTGGCGAAGGAACGGAACAGCCACGTCCAGGGAACAAGGCTGGGATGCAAAGTTCGGGCAACGCGACACCCATAGCTCCCCAATAACGGTTTTCTGTAACAACGGAGCAGCCGCGTCCGGGGACCAGGGCCGATACGCACAGCTCAGGCAACGCAGTACTCCTAGGTCCTAGCTCCATACTATATACGGTCTTGTGCAACAGAGGAAAGGCCACGTCCAGGGAACAGGCCTGCCGTGCAAAGCTCGGGCAACGCAGGACGCCTAGTTAGATCCGGTGCTGGACGCGTGCCTGCTGTGCCGGTGGCAGCAGCCGCCTTTCCGCCCGAGCCACGCACAACACCTGCCTGGGGAACCCAACAGGCCGGTGTGTTCGATTGGCAAGTACTGTGCGGGCCAGTACCACATACGGTACGCTTCAAGCTACATCATGTGCGAGAAACGATATTGACTACGGTATGCAAGGTAAGCCCTAAGGCGCGTTGCTGCAGGAGCAGACACCTGCTGCCACACAACACAACACAACACCTGCAGCTTCAGTATGCCTTCATAGCCCAAAGGTCCCTCCGGGCCCCTTCGGCCTATCCAGCTGGCTCCTTTCGGGCCCAAATGTGTCCCACAGGCTACGATTTCAGTTACCCTCCGGGCTCCCTGCGACCTTAGCGTGTGCCTCTAGTTGCACAATATGTCGCAACACCTCAGAACAGCAGCGCCGGGAGAGGCTATGTACGACACGCTGCTGCGGCCTGTACGCTGCCCAAGAGCAGGCACACACTGCCATCAACAGGGGTCATCAACTGCTACCCTGGACGGCATACCCAGATTGCAAGCGGAGGAGCTCCCACCCAGACCGTGCCTGCCCCTCACAGCCGCCTCGGCTGCGGCCTGCACCGCACCGCCTGCCGTACGGTGGCGACCAGGTTGGTGACGCCCTCCACCACCACGCCGTGGCCCTGGGGCCCCGCCGCCTCAAAGGCCCTCAGCTGCTGTGCGTCCAGCTCCCGGCCTGGGGTGGGCAGGTGGGCGAGGGTGCCGAACGGCGAGTAAGTGATGCCTTGAGCGGGACGGGTATTGTACGGTAGCACGGAAAGCAGGGGCAGACTGCTTAAAGTCAAGGACGAGGGTAGCAGTAACGAAGTTATGACTGCGCTGCCGCCCATTGCATCAAACTCTATCACTGCGCTGTGCAGCGTCGGCTGCACACACGAGCTGATACGCTGCTCGCAACAGTCCCACCTGCGTTCAGATCCCGCTCCCACACCACCACCATCTCCTCCTTCACAAACTCAGGGTAGTCCGTGTGCAGCTGCTGCAGCCGCACCACCAGCTCGTGGGCGGTGGGCAGCAGCACCTGCTGCTGCTCCTGCTGCTGCTGCGCCGCGTGTGCGTCAACCCACCGCCGGCGCAGCTGCCACAGCAGCACAGGGCTGAGGGTAGTAGTGGCGATGGCGGCAGGTGCGGAACTGGATGGTGAGTAGGAGTTCACGGGAACCACTTCGGAGGCGAGCAGGGGTGTGGAGGCGGTAGAGGCCGGCTGCTCGATGTCGCAGGCGAGGGCGCCCGGCGGGAGGGAGCTGCCGCCGGTGGCCCCGGTGGCACTGGCGGTGCTGGTGGTGTCGTTGGAGACGCCGGCACCGCAAGAGGGGCACGCCGCACTGTGCTGTAGGTTCCTGTGGGATCAGCGGGAGCAAAGGCCGGCAGTGCGCAGCTCCCTGAACTCATTTCCCCGCTCGTGTGGCATGCAGGCAACGGCCATTTCTCTAAGGTTCAGGTCTACCTGCCGGGCGCCGGCTGCTGTCTTTGCCGGTAATCTCTGGCCCCCTGCCCTGGCCCCATACCCCTCGCCCCAGCCCAAAGTACTTACGGCAGCAGGCAGCCCTCGCAGAAGGCATGACCGCACGGCAGCAGCATCGGCGTGGTGGCCCCATCGCCACCAGCCTGCTGCTGACCCTGGGACCCAGCGGCAGGCAGCAGCGGCTGGGCCAGGGAGCCGATGTCGTCTGGTGTCGGCGCGGGGGGTACATACCTGCCAGCCCTGCCCTGCTGCGGCTGCTCCCACTGCTGCTGCTGCTGCTGCTGCTGCTGTGCGAAGCCTGCACCGAGGCGTGTGCCGCATGCTAGGCACGTGCAGAGGGCGCTGACAACACCGGATGCAGCCGCCCATGGGCTGGTGGTGGCAGCGGCAGTGGGCACAGAGGCGCGTGCAGCTGCCCGTGCTGCTGCATCCCTCTTGAGACTGAACAGCTTGACCTTGCATTTCTGGAGGATTAGGGTGCCGGAAAGAGTGGAGGTCAGGAAGTGCCTTGAGGAGTAGAGGTCAGGAAGTGCGACAGCACCCTACTGCGGACATGCACAGGCAGCGTCAACAGGTCTATCCAGCGGACCCCCAGCAGGGCGCGCAGTCGCACTGACCGCATCCTGCTTGCAAGTGTCATTCACGTGTGCCGTGCCTGGCTCCACGTGAACCATGCAATTTAGCGGGATGAGCTGCGGGCCTAGCGCCTGTCGGCACAAATTCTAACACTGCATACGGTACACAATCCACCTGGAACTTGATGCGCGTGTACAGTGTTGTCCCCAGGGCAAGTACAGCCGCGCTCATGGCCACAATAGCCGATTCACCGAACAGGGTCAGCCAATGGGGCACGTCGCCGCTGTGCCGTCCGCCGTCAGCCCCACTCGCACCGCCTCCACCGCTGTCATCGCCGCTGCTGCTGCCTCCGGCACCGCTTCCACCGCCACCGCTGCCTCCGCCGCCGCCGCTGTCACCCCCGCCGTGGGGCGGAAGGGCGTCCGCCAACGCCTTTCCCAGGGTGTTGATTCCCCACTCCACGGCGGCTGCAAACCTGGCACACCAGAAGCAAGAGGTCATTCCCATTCGGTAGGCTTGCGTTTACAACCAGCCGTGTGCCCAAGTTGTAAAGGCAGGCTGGTTCGCTGGTATGAGTGGCGCACCGCGGCAGTAGTGCCGCGCCGCAGTACAAAGAGCACAGTAGGCTGGAGCGCCATAATATACCGGTACCACTCACACGCCGCTCAAGGTGGGTGCGTGCACTTGTTTATGCACCCACCTTTTCTGGCCCACCATCTCCACCATGCCCTGCTCGATGCCCTGCAGCTTCTCTGCGGACAGCAGCTGCGTCACCCCCCGCCCCGCCGACAGCGCTGCCACGCCGCCCGTCGCGCCGCCCAGCTCCGAGACCAGCAGTACGGCGCCGTTGTCGCAGGCGGGCAGCCCCACCTCCCAATGGTCCTGCAGGTAGGCGGCGAACGAGTGCGCCGCCGCCGTACTGTCGGGCGACTCGCACATGCGGTGCATCAGTGCGACGCCCACCTGTGGGCAGGGAGGGAAAAGGGTCAGAAGCCGCAGATGGGATGAAATGTATGGGTTTGTGGGGTAGGGAGAGCTGCGTGCATGGGCGGGGCTGGGTGAGGCAGTGGCATGTGGGGTGAGGGATCGGCAACAGGCAAGAGGGGGACACTTGCATGGATTGGTGTCCTTACTGGTCCTTACCACGTGTAGCGGGTGCGGTGCAGGGTGTAGGCAAGAAAAGCCTGATACAGTAGCAGGCATATTGGAAAAGCAGACAGGGTGAAGCGAGGCAAGGCAGGGAAGCGGCATGTCGGTGGCGATGGTCGCGATCGCTGCTTCTGATACTTATAAGACATACAGCTCTAGAAAATAAGCAAGGGGAGAACAGCCCAGGCACAGCATTGCGTGGCGGCCATATGGACATACGCAGTGGTACAGGTACAGGTAGCAGGCCCCACCGGGAAGCCCACGAGCCCTGCCGCTCCGCAGTCCATCTGGGCGAAGGGCTTGGCGCCCGTCTTGAGCTTGAGCAGCAGCGCGTCAATGTCCGCCATGGCCTCGGTCGTGATGAGGCGATCGGGGTCGCAAAGGGATCCAGCAGCCTCCCTGCTGCACCGCGTGATGTCGGTAGAGGGGTTGGGGTAGTCCTCGGGGCGCCAGTGGCGGGGGGCGGCGTGCGCAGTGCCGGCGTGCCACGTGGCGACGAGCGACATGACCGCCGTCGCAAGGAGTACCCTAGGAGTGAACCTTGGCATGGTCGGACTACCCGTAAGTTGTCTTCGATGCGTTGATAATTTTCTGTTGGTCCCGCAAAAGAGTCCTGCGACACGGAAGCGCGAAAGCGCACGCCAATGCACACCGCCGATGCACCCTTGTGCTGCTTCTTGCCCTGGCCTCTTGCACGGGCTTGCACTAATCGCGACTAGTTAACAACCATGCAGCTCCACTACAAATGCAGGAAAAGGACGTTCCAGCGCGTCGTGGCGTAAAGGTCTGGGTGAAATGGCTCACAAGTGTGAGCCGTACGGTCACGGGCAGGCTCACGTTGGGCACTTCACTGGCCCTTTCACGAGTGTGAACGGCGCCTGTGGGATGACAAAGGGTGCATTATGCGCCATACAGCATACTGACTGCCTATCCTATACTCTTATATCCTTGGCTGCACTGCGGGCACGGCCCTGCCCACCTCCCTCAGCCTCTTGCTTCGGTATACCCTAGTACCACCAGTCGAGACGTCGAGGTGGTAAGCTCTAGGCACTGCTCTACCTGATTGTGCAGCACCAACAAGAGCATTTAGCAGCACGCAAATCAGCATGACATCACACATGCTCAACGGCCGCGCGCCTTAGTGTGAGGGCCCTGGAGGGCCCTGTGACGAGGACTCCCCTGCCAGGCGGTTTTGACTATGGGGCTGCATCTCAGCGGCGAGGTACTGTTACAGGTACGCAAAACATGAGGTTATGCAGTCGTACAACCCTGCTTAAGCATCGCTTCGAGTGGCTCGCTTTTAGCGTACAGGGTGTGAGCACGCGTGAGACAGCTTTGCAGTCCTAGTTTTGCAACCAGCGCATCGAAAGACAAGAAATGACTTGCATTATATGTCTGGTATGCTGCAATACCCACAAGCACTTCGCAAACGTTAGCGGCCCCGCAACTCTTTTAGGCGCACAAGCTCTTGCTTCTTGTGCTCGTACCCGCCAACATAGTGACATGGTTAGTTTCATACGAAGGCAATCATGGGTTTTTAGCAGGGTCAGGGGGTACTGTCGCTGTCCCAGTGCCAACCACGCATACGCCTGGGGTTCCACGCTCTAGGCCAAGTCCGTAACTCACTCTGTGACGCCACTACCGTTAAGCCACACTCCCCATCATGGATGACAACGAGTGCCACCTAGCTCAGGGGACAGGAGATCCTGCTGCTGCGTTTTGGTACAGGACCTGGAGGGAGGGTGGCCCCAACACCCCTGACGACCCCTGGGATCTGATTGATCTCGGGAGTGCGCACGGCGAACTGGACTGCGAGGGCCAGCAGGACCACCTGCCACCCAACCACCTCGGCCAGCAGCAGCAACAGCGGGCTCCCTCACCGGCCCAAGTCGTTGCGGCGCCGCCCGCAGTCCCCACGGCGATGCCACCACCGCTCCCACCATGCCAGCAACCGCTGCAGTTAGACATGCAGCAGCTGCAGCTCCTCGCACAGCTGTTCCTGGCCCAGCAGCACGCTCCCTTACAACAGCAGCCAGGGCAAGCCCCACCGCTGCCCTTGCAACACCAGCAGCAGCAGCAGGTTGCTCCGCCCCTCGTGCAGCAGTGGCAGCAGGTTGAACACCTGCCGCATCAGCAGCAGCAGCAACCGCGGGCGGCTGTGCCCCCGCCGGATGGGCCCCCTTCTGAGCAGTGGCTCCGTGATACGGCCCGCCTGCTTAGCCGCACGGAGGGCGACTCCAAAAGCAGCGGCCTGCAGCGGCTGGGGGACATGATGTGGGGCCTCACTGCACACCTGGACGCCAAGGGGTACGAGCTGCCGACAGCGTTCCCAAAGGAGGTGCTCCGACTCCCCGGCCCCTCAGCGTCCCTGCTGGTTACGCGGGGGAGAGCTGTCGGCTCGAGGAAGACCTCAGGTGCGGCTTCCAGGGACTATACAGTAATCAGCGTTGGTAATAGCGGGAGGGGCGATGCGTAGATAGTGCACACCGGTATGGCCTAGGCTGTAGCGTTTGGGGTTGCGCCTAATTGGGAGTTTGCAGAGGCAGCACGCTTCTCATAACGCCAGGTGTCCTGACAATAACAGCTGCATGGCGTAAACAGGCTGGTACACACTCCCTACTTGCGTGCAGGCAGCTTGAAGTCCGGGCCACAGCCGTTCAGGGTGGCGGAGGGTGTGTACCTGGCCAACGTATACTACCCCCGCTGCAGCTGCGGCAGGACGAGGGTCAAGGCCTGCGCTGAGGAGGGGCACCCTTACAACAACGTAAGCTCCTCAGTACCAGGGCTTCGCATGTGAGCTAAGAGCGCCTCTGCAATAGTACTGGTCTGGCGTTTGCTTATGGCTGCATGGCGTAAAGGGCAGCCCGTGTAAACCTATGCAGGTGTACCCCTTTGTGCTGGCGTTCTTTGAGCCAGGCGTGCCGACCTGCAGCTGGGATTCAGCGGCAAAGCAGTGCGGCGTGCCAGCTCCTGGTTGCCTCAAGAACCACCCGCTGGTCTACCACAGCGAGCCAAAGCCCAACTCCGCCGGAGGCCTGCCCACGGAGGACCCCAGGCCGAGCTCCAAGCGCAAGGCCTACATCGACATGTGGGTGTCCACAAAGGTCATGGCCTACCTCAGTGTTATGCCCGAGGAGCAGCAGCGGGAGCAGCAGCGGCTCCAGGAGGTGCAGCCCAGCGAGCAGCACCAGCAGCAGCAAGGGGGCCCCTCGCAGCCGCCCGTACTGCCACAGACGCAAGAGCCGCTGCCGCCGCACCAGGCCTTGCTGCAGTCACCGCCGCATCTGGAAACCATGCTGCCGTTGCCGCTGCACATGCAGCAGCTACAGCAGCAGCCGCAGCAGCAGCTGGAGCTGCACCAGGAGCAGGAGCCGACGCAGCAACAGGACGGGCCGCAGCCCATCGAAGCCGAAGCCTCAGCAGCGGCGGCAGCAGCCACCAGCCCGTTTGGCGCATGGGTGCCGGCGCACAACCGCACATGGTCCTTTCTGCTCTCCTGCCAGCACTTCGGACGCCCCGTACTTGACGGGACCGGCCTCGCTGGAAGCCCACCAGCGGCGGGCGGCACGCGTGCTGACGCTGCCGGTCAGTCCTTTAGCCCGCAGGCGGCGGAGCTCCTGGCCCCCGGGCGGGCTCTGCTGGACGAGATGCAGGCTGCGCAGCAGCAGGGGCAAGAACAGCAGGCGAGCTTGCTGCAGCAACCGCAGCAGGCCCCACAGCCGGAGCTGCAGCACCCGCAGCACCAGGCACAGCCGCCGCCGCAGCAGCAGCAGGCGGAGTGGCTGGTGGCCGCGCCGCCGCTGCCACTGTTGCCGGTACCACCACCACAGCAGCTGGCGCAGAGCGCACGGCCGCAAGGGTTCATCAAGCGGGTGCCCGCCTGGGCACCCGCCCGCAACCTCATCTGGGCCTTCCTAATCTCCTGCCAGCAGTTCGGGCGCCAACATGTATCGCCCGGTGCCGACCCGCCAACCAGCAGTGCGTGCAGCTGCACCGCTGGCACAGGGCAAACGGCAGACGGCTCATGCGCGGCCGGGGCAGGGGCATTGTCGGCGGCTGAGGCGGAGGTGCTGTCCTGCTGGCGGGCGCTGCTGGCCGCTGTGCCCCCTGGGCACCTGCTGGCCATGCGAGCGGACGAGGCGTGGGACGAGGAGCGGCAGGGGCAGTGCCTGGCGCACTGGCTGGTGACTCCCCCAGACCGCTTAGGAGACCCCTTCCAGAAGCCCATTCCCACAGACCCGGACGCACCGCTGCCGGAGAGCCTGGCGGTGCAGATGGTGCAGGTGCGTGGGGGTAGCTGCGTTCGTGCCTATGTTTGTTTATGGATACCGGTATGGTTTCGGGTGTAGATGAATGTTAATGGACAATACGCTAGTATGGGGGTACTGACGCCGCAGCCTTACTACGGTAGCGTGACGACATTGCGTGACCATTCGTGTCAATATTTGAGCTGCTAGGGGCCGTAGCAGCCAGGACTTACGCAGGCCGGGGACCTACGTCTCAGCCTCAGGCGGGCGCAAAACTGCAGGCTTGGGTGCGGGCAGGGTGCGTTGCTGCAACTTTCGCGAGCGAAAGCGTGACACTTGGCAGTGTGCGTAGGTGCAGCTTGCCTTGCATGTTGCACCACTCTGTTGTTGTGTAGCGGAGCTTTCCCTTTCAGTGTCGGGGCTACCTGCAATTGCAGTACCTGTGGGCACCAGCAATGGAGCCTGACCTGCAGCCGCTGCTTGTGTCGTGCGCACGGCACCTGCGATCCGTATTGTGCTTGCATGCCTTTGCTATTGCCGACACAGGCCGCCATGGAACGCCTGGGCCCGAAGCGCTGGCGAGACCTGCTGCGTGTGGGGGACGCGAAGCACGACGCCACTGCGCTGCACCGCGCGTGCCTCTTCGGGCACCGGTTGCGGGTGCTGCAGCTAATGCTGAAGCATGCGCCAAGGTAGGGGAGTTGACAGTGCATGGGCTTCGCACGGACACGGGCGGCATGTCAATGCTGTTAAGACAGGATGCCTCACTGGACGCTGACGCTGACACGGCAGTGACCCTTTATGCAGCTTTGCTTGCATTTGCTTCACCTCTTTGCCTGTGCCTTGCCCAAGACGTCGCTTTGCAAACCCCTACCGCGCACAGGGACGCCCTCCTGTGCGAAACCGGGCACTTCTGGCTGCCCTACCACTCCGCCTTCCGACGGGGCCATTACCAGGCCGGGCTCATGCACCTGCAGGAGGTGGTGCGGCTCTGCGCCAAGCTAACTGGCAGCAGCTCCGGCAGCGGCTCCACGGCAGCAGCAGCAGCTGACACATCATACCGCGACGATCCGCGACAGCTCCTGGTCTTCACCCTGCAGAACGAGCACTTCTGCAGGGAGGACGGGGGCAGGCCCTCGGGCCACCAGCTGGTGATGCGGGCGTGCGGCGAACTGGGGCTGGGGCAGCCGAGGGTGCTGCCGCAGGAGAAATGGGAGGTGAAGATTGACGCCAAGGCGGTGGCCAAGTTCAGGGCGAAGCTCTTGGTCCTGGACGCGGCCGAGGCCCTGCAGGGGCTAGGGCTGACGCAGGTGCCCAGTGGCGTGGGGAGGGAGGGGGAGGAGGCGCCTGGGAGCAAACGGCCGCGCGGTGGGTAGCGCCTGACGCGCAAGGCGGACGGGGTCGAACAGGGGATACGCAAGGGTTGATGGAAGCGGGCTGGAGGCTGCCAGGCTGCTAGGGAGAGGATCATACCTGCGCCTGTTGTGCTCACGCGGTGACCCGGCGTGAGCTGTGGAATGCTGCTGGGACGCCCGGGCTCCGTGGGTACGTTTAGCACGACGCGACATGCGGGCCAGGAGTAAATGTTGTCCGGCGGCCTGGCGCCAAGGGCACCCCGTGCGCGATACCGCAGGTGCAGATGCACCAATGGCGGTGTGGAGATGTGCGGCGGGCGAGTATGCGGCCAGACAGACGGGAATGCGGTGTTGTAGCAGTGCTTGTAATATGCGGCGCTGGTCAGCACGCACTTTCCGTTGTGCCGAATCGGTGTGGCGCTGGAACGTGCCTGCACCCGCGGATAGTTACGGTAGCTAGATGGATTTTGCGGTGCAAACCTTCTCCCTTGCCGTGGGGTGCAACGCATACTGATGCTTGCTGGCCTTGGAACGGCAGGCGTTGTAGCCGATAGTAGCCTGCAGTAGCTTTCCGGCGGGCCTACGGCGAGTTTTGGATACCCTCTCGGTGGGGTGGTCTGCCTGAAGTGCCGGTGGTTTACTACCCAGGGTCCCTTCTCAGGGTTCATGTTGGCGCTCTTTAGCCCCCAGAAGGTGACTTGTGGGGTGTGGAAGTGCATACTTGCTAGTCCGTCGAATCATCCAGTTGAGGCACACGGCGGTGGACCTAAAGCACACCCTGTCTCTTACGCGGCTGCTGAAGTAGCACCTCTTACTGCATGGCGTAGTGGTGCGTCTTAGGTATGGCAGGGCTATGGACCAGAGCTCCTTCCAGCAGTGCCCGTGTACGACACCTGACGACACCTGGGATGTTGCCAGGTCCGGGGGTGTGGGATGCTCATAAACGTTCTTGTGTGCTCGGTGCACTCTTTCCTTGTTGCCATATAGCCGTACCTCACTCTCCTCCCTTGTGCTCATATTTCGCTTCGCAAGCGCCTCAAACATTCTGTGCAGGCGTATGTAGGTTAGCAACCCGGCCTCATGCGACGCCCCTCAGCAGGCAACGAGGCGCAGGGGCCCCGGTAGCGTGTTCTCACAGGCTTTCACCACCGGCGCCCCTGATACTCGGTAACTAACAGGACAAATATAGCAAGCCTACTCGTAAGCATGGCGTGGACGTGCGAGGGTCCTAAAGTGTGGTTGAGCGGGTACTTCCTTCAATGGGAGCTCCCTTGGACCAGCTTGGACTCCCCTGTCGGCTGTCAGTTGCCTGGGGCAGAACACCTGCAACAAGGACTTCCATAGCATACAGCCTTTCTCGACGGCTCTAGTCGTATAGCAAATGTGCGCATCACTTGCAGTATGTTGTAAATCATTTCAAGGCGTGAGACACTCGTGAGACGCTTTGCCGTTACAATCGCAAATTGTTGCAAAGGAGCGACAATAAGTTGAACAACGGAGCCTTGCTATATGTCATTACATACGGTACAAACAACAAACGGTTACACGAGTGTTCCGCCAGGGGCAAAGGCCCAGGCAAAACTGCGACAGCTGTTGCTCTACGAGCGTTACGCTTGGTTCCGGACTAGCCAACCAGGCAGCACAAAGGTCAATTTGCAAGGCAGACTGTGCAGGGTACGCTCAGTATGTAGCCCGCCGTGTCACCTGAACGCAGCCTCGCGTGCCTGACGCTAGCGGGAGCTGACTGCGTGGAGAAGTAGCACCCCGCCTTTCCCTGCTGCGCTCGTCCCCTTATCATACCCCACACACGCCATGACCAGCACGGATGCAAACCTAGCAAGTGGAACGAGGGGATGTACAGTTGCCTGCCAGGCTGAGCACCAGGCGCTATCCGGCGGGACCTCAAGTATCGACGACCTGATAGACATGTTAAGACCCGGCGGGTGCTCCAATGCTGACATGCTTGACTTCGACAACATGGACTTCACGGCGGAGTCCCGCCCCACAACTCCACCGGCGCCCAACGGCCTTGTGCCACAGCCGCACTCCCGGACAACCCCAGCTTCCAACACTGTTGCTCCCGCCCCTGTCGCCGTTCCCCTGGCGGTGCCTCAACAAGCGCAGCCCAACATGCACCCCGCCCTGCAGCCGGCCCCAGGTCTGGTGTTTACGGGACAAATGGGGTACATGCAGTTGCCCCTCCAGCATTGGCAGCTCTCCTCTTCCTACCCGCAGCTGGGACAGCTGATGCCCGCTCATCAGCACCCGCGGCAGCAACTACAAGCCGCCCCACCGCCGTACATGTACCCACAGCAACTTCCGCAGCCGCCGCCCCAGCACCAGTGGCAGCCGCAACCGCCACTGCAGGAGTTGCAGCTGCTGCCGCAGCTGGTGCTGCCGGCGGCGCAGCAGCATCAGATCCAGGAGCAGCAACAACCGCAGGCGGCCGTGTCCCCACCGGATGGCGCCCCCTCGGAGGAGTGGCTCCAGGAGACGGCCGACCTGCTCAGCAGCACCGAGGGCGATCTGCACAACATCGGCCTGCAGCGGCTTGGGGACATGATGCTGGGCCTGGGCACTCACCTGGACGCCAAGGGCTACAAGCTGCCAACCGCGTTCCCGGAGCCGCCAGGGGACGTCCTCCGGCCCCCGGGCCCCGCCAGCTACCTGCTCGTCACGCGCGGCAGGGCCAAGCACTCACGGCAGAACTCAGGTGCGGAATTACCGTGCGTAATCAGCCTAACCTAAGTTGTGGGCGGGGTAAGGACAAAGGAGATTGCTGCAACCGGGGTGCAACCTTTTGCTGCGAGGATGTACGGCCATGCGCTTTGTGGCACAGGTCCCCTTAAACCCAGCTCTCTGCACCTCTGTTGCGGAACTTTGTAACTGAGGGCTGGCTGTGGCGCTCCTCGGGCAATCTCCAGGACAAGTGGATCCCCGTGTGTGTGCACGGCCTGCAGGCAGCTTAAAGTCCGGTCCACAGCCGTTCAAGGTGGCCGAGGGTCTGTACCTCGTCAACGTATACTACCCCCGCTGCAAGTGCGGCAAGGTTAGGGTTAAGGCCTGCGCTGAGCAGGGGCATCCATACAACATGGTGAGGATAAGCAACTGACAAGTCACCCGATGCACTGGTATACTGATGGGTTTGCATGCGCGCTGATGTTGCGTGCGCTTTTGTGACTGACAGGCTAACAGCCCTTGTGTGTCGCCTCCCCTCTCGGGGGACCAGCTGATTGTTTAATACCAGTATACTGGTTGAATTTCAGTTAGATCAGTTCAAGATAATGTGAAACTGGACATCACAGGTGTGGTGCCACACCTGTGTCGGCAAATCCTTACCTACCCAACGCGCAGGTGTACCCGTACGCGTTGGCGTTCTTCGAGCCGGGCGCCATGGCCTGCAGCTGGGACCCCACGGCGGAGAAGCGGGGCGTGCCGCTACCCGCGGACCTCAAAGAACGAGACGACGTCAAGCACCTCGTGTCCAGCAGCATACCTACAGCGGGCGTGCAGGAGCGTGAGCATGGCCCTGGCCCCGGCCCTGATGCCAGGCCCAAGTCGAAAGGCAAGGCCTACATCGACATGTGGGTGTCCTGGCGGGTCATGGCGTACCACGTCATGATACCCAAAGAGCTGCAGCAGCAGGAGCAGCAGGAGCAGCAGGAGCAACAGGAGCAGCAGCAGCAGGGCCAGGGGCAGCTGCCCCTACAGCAGCCGGAGCTGCTGCGAATGCAGCACCCGGCGTTGCTGCAGCAAACACAGCAGCTGGTGTCCGCACCACCACCCCCGCCAATGTCACCGCCGCAGCGGCCTGCACAGATCGAACGGCCGCCAGTTCACGATGCCCCTGGTGCGCACGCCGCCGCCAGCAGCCCGCAGCCCGCCTGGGCGCCCGCCCGCAAACGCATCTTATCCTTCCTGCTTTCCTGCCAGCACTTCGGCCGCCACCACCCATCATCCGACGGCAACCATGCAACATCCCCCGCTGCTGCTGATGCTGCACCGTCGTCCGCTGCCTACGCGGGCAGCAGCTCTGCGTGCAGCTGCACCGCTGGCGCAGGCCAGGTAGCGAGCGGGTCGTGCGCGGCAGGGGCAGGGCCAGGGGAACGAGTTGTCAAAGCGGCAGAGCTGTTGTCCCGCTGGCGGGCGCTGCTGGCTGCTGTGCCCCCTGAGCACCTGGCGGCCATGCGGGCGGACAAGGGGTGGGGCAAGGAGGTGGAGGGGGAGTGCCTTGCGCACTGGCTGGCCACGCCGCCGGACCGCCTGAAGGACAAGGATGTTGAGCCGCGCCCCACGGAGCCGGACGTGCCCATCCCGCAGGAGCTGGCGGTGCAGATGGTGCAGGTGCGCGGGGGCGTAAGGCGCAACGTGCACACTGGTGCTAGTAAGCTACTGCTGTCTGGGCGTGGGTTGCTATACTGAATGCGTGGTACGTGCGTGGAGAGGCACACGTGTGTTGGAGCGTACGCTATATATGGCTCTGGGGATGCGCATCTGGCATGGCGGTTTTGTAGGCCACAGGAGCAAAGCGTGCGGCTGGGCTCATTGTAGGAAGCTCACAAGGCGGAGGCATCGACCGCTCACGCGCCCACACCTTTACCCACCTACCGGCCGCGTACACAGGCTGCCATGGAGCGCCTGGGCATGGAGCGCTGGCGGGAGCTGCTGCATGTGCGTGACGTGGACCACCACGACACGCCGCTGCACCGCGTGTGCCGCTTCGGGCACCGCCTGCAGCTGGCCCGCCTCATGCTGCAACACGCACCCAGGTACCGCCGATGGTCCCACAGCCGTTGTGAGCCTAGTGGTGTCGCAATATAACCCTCAGCTTGTGAGGCCAGCTGCAATCTGCAGCCGCCTTCGTCTCATCGCCAGCAGAGGAAAACGTTACTGAGAAGCCGGAATTTTGCAGTTCCGGCAACAGTTCCAGGCCCAATAGGGCACGTGCGGGGCAAAGAAAGGAAGCGTTTGCAATGTCTGGCGATCCGCCGCACAACCTACTCCGCCCGCCTCTCCTCTCGCCCTTCCCTCCGCATCCTGGTTTCAGGGACGCCCTGCTGCTGGCCTCCAAGCACAGGTGGCTGCCGTACCACTCGGCCTTACGGTCGGGGCACTACCACACCGGCCGGAAGTACCTGAAGGCCACCGTGAAGCATGCCCGGGAGCTGGACGCCGCATGGGGCAGCCCCTCTGGATCCTGCGCAGCACCGCCAGCTGCTGCTGTAGCTGCTGCGTCAGACCCGCACGCCATGGCCCCGCAGCAGCGCCTGGTGTACACACTTGGCAACCACTTTTTCAGCGAGCGGCTAGGGGAGGGACCGTCGGGCCACGAGCTGCTGGTGCGGGCGTGCCGGGACCTGAAGCTGGGCGAGCCGAGAGTGCTGCCAACAAAGAACTGGGATGTGGCTGAGGAGGCGGAGGAGCTGTGCGGGCTCATGGCCAGGAGCCTACAGCTGGAGGAGGCGAGGCAGGGGCAGGGGCAGGGGCAGGCGGGTGAGGGCGGCGAGCAGGAGGAGGAGGCGTGGGTGCCGGGGAGCAAGCGGCCGCGTGGAGGGTAGCGCGTGGAGCATGGCAAGGGATTGTAAGCAAGTAGATTGCGCGCTGGGTCCCACTTGGTTTGGTGGGCAACAAGGGATGTGGGGTATAGTGGGGCGAAGGGCTGGTAAGCAAGCAGGCGGCGTGCAAGATCATGCCGCTTGGCTTCGTGGAAGTCAGGGGCTGTACGGTAGTTAGTACGGATAAAAGCCATGCCGTACGGCGAGTTGCTTTTGGTTGAACAGATGTTCATCTTGAGGCCGATGCGGTGCAGAAAGTGGGCCGTGTGCGGCGCTGTGGCATGAACGCATGGGGTTCCTTTAGGGTACAAGATGGCGGCGCCGCACCCAGCATGTGTATTGTACGGCTAACCACTTGCTATGCGCGTTTGTTTGTTGTAGCAATTCTAGTAGCATTCCGTGCACGTAGCTATGATTGATAGAGACACATTAGCTGTGTGCAGTGGTGTAGCAGGCGTGTTGGGCGTACCTGTATTCCAAAAGGACATTGATTGTTGCCCAGTAGTTGGGTTGCACTTTGTTGCATTTCTGTATCCCATCAACCCTCTGCGCGAGGTGCCTCGGTGTTGTGGCATACAGCACACGGACGTGCAGCGCTAGCCTGCCTTGCGTGCAACATGCTAGGAATAAACACGTTCCCGGCTCTCACTTGCCGCTAAGGGCCACAGTGCCATTGCGTGTGTTGTTGGGTCTTGGCCGTCTTTCTGGAATGGGCTGCTGCAATGCAAGGCCGTACCGTACCCCAAGCTGCACTGGATACTTGCCATCTGCAAAGCTGTGTATGTTGGTGCACGGCAGCGTGGCGGACTGACATTGTGGGCATGCAGCTATGAGTTGACGCACATCGACGCTCAGGGGACGCTCCCCTGCTGTAAATGCTGGCTTGAATCCGTTGATGCCCGTGCCCGGGGTCCCCTGGCCCGTGCAGGTTGGTGTACGCTTGAAGTAGGTATTACCGGTAGTCAAGGCCCAGCAGGAAAAAGCCACCGCCACACAAGCAGATGGGTCAGGCCAAACGCAACCACCCCTTCCCTAGGCGGCCCCACGCTTTCCCCACCCCTTGGTGCCACCCCCAGCGTCCTCCCCCCTGGCCGCCTACGCCTTCTTAGCAGATGGGGCCTTCTTGGCCTGCGGCGGCTTTTTGGCCGCCGGCGCTTTCTTGGAGGCAGGTGCCTTCTTGCCCCTGCCCTTGGCCTTCGCAGCCTCCTCCTCGCTCCCATGCCCTTCCGACCCCCCATCCTCGCTTGGCTCTGCCCCATCAGGCTCTTCGCCCTCATCGACTCGCCCTTTCTCCTCTTCTTTCCCGCTCTCCGCCTTGCCCTTTTCCTTCCCTCCCCGCGCTGCCGCCGTCCCCTTGCCCTTGGCCGCCGCCGCTGCAGCCGCCTTCTTCGGGCGCTTGGCAGGCGGAGGGGCAGGCTCCTCCTCCTCGCCCATATCATCAACCCCTGGCAGGGTTTCGGTACCACACAGCCAACTGGTATGGTGCGGGTCAAACGGAATGCAGCAAAGCGGTACAGGTGCTCACAGCAGCACCTAACATGCTCCCTAACCTTCTTAGCGTCAGCCGCCGCTACCTCCCCCATGCATACCCTACGGTTAGTGTACACGCGGCATGCGCACTCCCACCACCTGCGCTGCCCTCACAGCCGACAAGTTGGGTAAAAGAACACGCCCGCTAAGCATGGCGAGACGGTCCCGGGAGCTGTACAGCAGTCGCGGGGATGGTGAGCGCCCCATGCCAGGCCAAGGACCTCCCCTGCACATGCTGCCGCGAGCCCCAACCACCCGTGCGCGCGTAGCACGTGCCCCCCTAGGACCATGCTCTCCCTCGCTAATGCTACCCATCTCGGGGGCGCCGCCACCACGCCCTGCCCCAGATGCACCGGCGTGTACCCAGCCTCCCCCTCCCGCCCGCCGTGCGTCCTCCCCAGCACCCTCACCCTCCTCCTTGCCATCGTCGTCCCCATCGTCGTCGTCGCTGCTCTGCGCCTTCTTCTTCCCCTTGGCGGAGGGAGCCGCCTTGGTCTTCGGCTTGGCCGCTGCCTTGGCCTTAGCAGCCCCGGTGGCCTTGGCGGCTGCGGGCTTGGCATCCGCCTTCTTGCGGCCCCTGAAGGCAGTGCCGCGCATTGGGACAGAGCCTTAGTGCACCGCAGTACCCAGCATTTTGAATCCCCACACAGATTTGGTCGTTTCATACCGGTGCCGTGCATCCTCCCAGCTCAACCCGGCTTCACCCCCTCATACAACACGACTCGCCTTGCTGCAGGCTTCTTCTCCTCCTCCTCGGCAGTCTCCTCGTCCTCGTTCTCCTCTCCGTCCTCGTCGCCCTCCTCGTCCTCCTCTTTGGCCTTCGCCTTCCCCCTGCTCGTCCGCTTGGTGCCCGCCTTCCCGCCGCCCTTCCCCTCCCCGCCCGCGCCCTCCCCGTCCCCTCCCTTGAGCTTCTGCAGCGCCGGCACGAAGGCGGAGGTGCGCGACCCCACCGTCACAAACTCCACGTGGTTACCGTGCGCGTCCTTGGAGGCCTTCTTGCCAGTCCACCTGAGAGCAACAAATGGCACACGGCGCGGCGAATAAAATATAGACGTAAGATTATGTCAGCGGCACATACATCCGGCATGCGCCAGTGAGTTTGGAGGGCTTAAGGCGGCCGCATGGTGCCATGCCGCACCCGGGGGCCAGCAGTATGCCCGAGTGACGCATGTGCGTTCGGCCGGCGTATCGTGCAAGCAACGGCATGGAAGCAGCGCAGATAAAACAGCTTTTCATTGATTGATACGATCGCCAAAGGGCCTGCAGGTGTGGGTGTCGTCGAGGCTGCCGGCGGCTTCGCTGTGCCAGACGTGCGCCGTGCTGTCCCTCCCCTTTGCTCCGAACACAGCACGGCATCGCACGCACCACCATTCCGGCCGCCGCAGCCCGCACCTGTAGTGGAAGAGCCACTCCTTGGGGAAGCGCGCCGAGTCCGCCTCCACCTCCACCGCACACGCCACCACCTCCACAATGGCCTTGTGCACAGCCGCCTGGGGAGGGCGGCAGGGGAACCAGCGGCAGGGGCCGCAAGTGTCACGCCGGCCTGCTACTGCGGTGGCCAGGGCTCCGTGCCCAGTTGCAACTCCTGCAACCTGCTCCGCGCTTGCGCGCCTAAGCCACACCGGTTCGACAAACCGCTGTTTCCACCCTTTGCGCCCTGCCCTATCCAACCACTGCCTATAGGCGGCTGTCCTCCCTTGTGAATATACCACATTGTGTATCGCACACCGGCATCCACGCCCACGACCCGTCCACCCATGCCCCACCAGCTGCTGGTCCGTGAGGTCCCTGGCCGGCGCCTCCGGGTGCACACGTGCCAGGTACAGCACCTCGTCCCCCACCCAGTTGCCGATGCCGCTGCAAAACTCCTGGGGGCTCGAGAATGGGAGGCAGTGCAGGCAACCGAGGAACAGCGTAAAGGGGCGGTGCGTACGCCTGACAGAGGGCTTGGCGGAGCATGGGCGCAAGTCGTGCAACAGGACAAGGAAGGTGGATCACCGTGCACGAGGTCCACGCAGAAAAGCTACAGTGGCTGTAGTAACAGTACGAGGCTATGGATTGCTTGCGATCAAACACCCGGTAGTCGTGACGTCTTCTCAGGAGTACCGGCACGGTGCTTGCCACCAGTGTACCTGCGGCCCGCCCCGGCCCCCTGGCCCCCGCTCCCACCCACCTGCTCCAGCAGCAGCGCCTTGATGCGTTGTCCCTACTTACGTCATCACCGTCAGTGGTGTGGTAATACACGTGGCTTCCCTCCGAGCCCGTCCTCGCCCACCTGCTCCAGCAGCAGCGCCTTGATGCGAAGGGCAGCCGCCTTGGCGCAGCGCTTCCGCACCGCCGCCGCAAAGTCCTCCACCGAGGGCAGCTCGTCCAGCACGTCGAACCCCAGCTTGGCGATGGGCTCGCAGGTTGGGGGCGGGGCGTCCACCAGCCACACGCGGGCGAACCTGTGCGGGAGGCATGCGGTCAGGGAGCAACGGTATTAAGGCTCTGCTGCACGCGAAACGCCTTAGTAAGCGGCTGGCAGCACTGGGATGCCGTCATACACATTGGCAAAGGTGCAGGCGCTTAGCATGTACAACAAAAAGTGCCTTGTTGGTAAGGCAGGGGAAACTGCACGGTACCGTAACTGGTACGAGCATTGCACCGCGCACACCAGCAGCTTCCCCGCACCTCCTCGAGTCCACAAAGACCAGCTTTCCCCCGCCCGACAGGTCCAGCTCCAGCTTGGTGTACTTGGGGGGCCACTCCTCGGGGTCGGACTCCAGGTGCATGCTGGGGGCCAAGGGAGGAGGCCGGGGGCAACCACCCCACCATGCGCTCAAAGGCACAGGGTGTGACCAGTCAGGCGTGTCCCCCGTGTGGGGGCCAACGCACGAGTGGGCTGTGCTCGTGGAGCTCAGGGAGGTCAGTGTGGGACACATGCTGGGACACATGCTGGGGACCAAGGGAGGAGGCCGGGGGGCCAACCACCGCAATTATGTGCTCAAGACAGGGCGTATGACCAGTCAGGCGTGTCTCCCGTGTAGGGGCCAACGCACGAGTGGGACGACATTACATGGGCTGAGCACGTGGCAGTCAAGGAGGTCAGTGTGGGACATGCGGCGTGCGGCTTGCGCGTCAGCCTAGTGGTGATGTGAGACAGGAGGCGGGAGGAGCTTGCATGCACCTGGCCGGTGCAGGGCAAGGCATGCTAGGAGAGGCGCTGTCCGCAAGGGCAGCCCTCACCGCTTGTACTTGCTGGCCCCAACGCCCTTGACCACGATGCCCCCAGTCATGCCTGGCGGTGGGGACCGGTACCCAAGTCAGGGGGACATGAGCAAGGGCTGATGGTGCCAGGCGGGGATACTTTGCCAATGCATCCTAGCAGCACGGCGTCCCTGTACACAGTCTCTATCCTAGCGCTGTTCCACAACGCGCATCAAGACTGGCTACGGAGCACGAGGAGGCACCTGCGCTGCTGCACTGGGCACGCCTGAACGCCGGCCGCTGACGCGCTATTGAATCTTCCCTCCCCTCTTCCCCGCCCAGACTGCTGTCGGATTCCTGGGTCCATTTACCCACTGCCTCGCCACCTTACCGAAGTGCAGCACGGGCCAGGGCCCTCCGCCTCCCCCTTCCCCTCCGTCCAGCTGCAGCCACAGGTACTTGCCCTTGCGGCAGGCGCCCGCCAGGCTGCGCCCCGCCAGCACCTCCGCCAGCCGCTGGCCGCAGCCGCCCACAAACACTTCTGCGGGTGTGAGTGACAGTTAGGCCGTAGGTTCCAGCATTCAGGAATGCCTACAATAGTTGGGGATGGCGTTCGAGACAGACGCTGGCGTGATTCGTGTGGGCCAGTAGAGGCAAGGCCGCCGGGCGTGGCGTCATTTTTATGGAGCCGCGGCTGGTGACTGTTTGGTAATGGGCTGGGCCGTGCGGGGCTAGGGGCCAGGCTGTCTCGGCGTTGTGTTATGCTGTGGCTATAAGGGGCTGTGCAGGCCAGGGGTTCAATGCGCAAGCAGGACCCGCATCACACGGGAATGCGCATCCACGCAAGGGGTTGCAGGGGCGTGGGGTGCCACGCTTCCGACACGCCTCGACCGCGCCCGCGGCCGCCCGACATCATGCAAACTTACTATCATCATCTGCTGCTATGCATTTCTCGATTTTGCGCCCAGCGCACGAGCTTTGGATCAGCCTCCGCGCGGCCTCAACCTCCGGGAGCTCAGGCATTTCCTAGCACAGAAGTACCATAGGCATTGAACTAATTGAAGAGGTGCTTATATTTATATCTATGACTGTAAGGCGCGAAAATAGTAGACCAGCGATTGGAGGCATGACATGGCAGACGCTGGGCAGCACGTGCCGCGGTGACAGGGCAAACACAATGTGGACAGTACCGGTAGTGACGCTGCAACTGGAGTAAGGCTGCACGTTAGAAAGCGATTTGGACGTGGGGGGACGGCAAGGAAGGAGGCGGCAGCTTTGGGGTTAGGCTGGTACGGTACCCTACATGCGCCCCGTGCATGCACCCCCACCCTCCATTCCCAACCGCTCCCCACTGCAACCTTTGACTACCCCGTAGCCTCCTTGGGCACAATACCCGTACACGTAAGAGAGTAACCGTAAAATCCTGGAGGTACATGAACGATGCGTATTGTACCGAAGGATGAGCTTTGATCCTGCGATGTGGTAACCCTTTGGGCCTTACGGTTCGTATGGGCAGTTTTACACCTGCCAAGTGTAACATACCGATACCGATACCGAGTGTGGTTTTCAGGCTAGGCAGTGTGCAAGTTCATGCAGCTTCCTGCACAATGCTGCATGTCCCAACATGTGCCCTGCATGGACATCACGCGTGTGCGTATGTATTATGGTTCTACAGTTTTGATTCCCTTCCAGAGCCCAGCCCCGTCCCAACCGGAAAGCAGGGCTGGTCCCGGATGGTCCCGGCCATCAGGGACACGGTGTTTCCCACCCCTTTCGCTGTACGGATTGGAGCCACCAGCTCCGTCCAATACCGTACAGGCCACGGAAAACGGGCCTCAAGTACTTTTCGCTACCGCAGCCTGGTCCCGCACCCCCACAGCTCCTCGCCAAGACACACCCACAGAAGACAAGCATAGCACACCCGTCGTGGCGCCCACCCGCCCTCCTTCCCAGGTGGGGACCGGATACGAGGCGGCTCTACGGCAGGACTAGCCATTAGCGGCCCCCCGGATGCTGCTTTCGCGCTCCCCCTCCTCCCACCATCGAACTCCCATGGGCCTTCCACAAACGCAGGCCCCACTTGCTCCATCGACGCCCCCCGCACAATAAGCACACCAGACACCACCACACAAAGCAGGCAAACAAGGCAGGATAGGCGCAGTACGTTTATCGTGGGGGCCATGTGGCCATGCCGGACGCCCTCCCGGCTTGCCGGTTGCGTGTGCTCGGCCCTCCCTCGCCTTCGCGATGCAGGCGCCTGTCGCCCCTGCCTGTCCACCAACAAGCGCAACACCACGGGTGGGTTGCCCCAGGTTACCCCCAGCGTGTGTGTCGTATGCTGCCCACTGATGCTCTGCCCTACCCGCCCACCAGCCTGGCGGACGCGCCCCATGAACGAACATGGCTGGTACGATTCGGTCGGAACCCGCAGCCGGGGATCCATCTCAGACAGGACGTGCACTTCATCAGGGCTCCCCTGCCATACAGGTTGGCCTCCCAACCGCCCCACACAACGCCAACTGCCCTAGCGGACATGCTACAAATAAGTACATGCCTGGTAGTTGCCTGGTAGTTGGCGGCCGTCCGCAGCCGGGTGCATGCTTGTTGCCGCAACCGGCAGGTCCAGTGCTTTTCGGTGTCGACCGAAGCTGGTAGACGTTGGTCCGTAACCCTAACGAACCACCCCGATACCTTTCACTTAGGTAGGTTGGAGCCTGCCGCGTAATAATGTGGATACTGACGCACGTATGGTCTATGGTGTCTACCTGCGTACGTTTAATGCAAGTGCAACAGGCCCTCGCAGTCATGGGGCTCCCTTGCTTTCAGTACGGCATGTGCGCGTGATGGGTGACCAATGGGCCACGGAACCTCCCCTGGTGCTCTCTTTATGCTCAAGGTCCAGCCAGACCGACCCACATCCTGCTGGTGAGCGGTGCAGGGCCCAAACCCAGACGAGTTATACACCGTGGGGCTGGCTTGATGTACGGTCACGGGTCACGGTCGACTTTTCAGGGCCAGGACAAGCCAGGGCATGGGCCAGGCGCGAGGCGTGCCGTGTCAAGGCTGTTTAATCCTCACCTTCTGCGAGCGCATGAAGCTAGATTGGTAGGAGCGGCCCGCCGCGGACCATCCGGCATGCAGCAATACACGCCACGCGGGCTAGCCGACAAAGTCAAGAGCTTGAGCCAGTCAAAGGTCTGGTGGGCTGAGGCAACTTTGGCACTTAACGCCAGCGACGAGGCCATGAAGGCAGCCGTTTGGAATGCGACCGATGAGGACGCGATTGCGCTGGTAAACAAGCTGCTGCAGCGGTCAGGCAAGTGTGCGGTGTATCTCGTTATCGAATTCTGTCTGTCTATGATGGACATCAGGTGCCCTTGGCGCGCGTCTGCAGCGCTGCTTGCACGCGACCGAGCCTTTGACCGTGCCGAGCTTGGTGCTGTGTAATGGCTCGCACGTAGCGCACGTAGCTACAGCGTGCGTGTGTAAAGCTAGCCAGCCTTATTTTTCAGAATAGGCGTAAACACTCGGGCAGCCCATAAATGCTGTGGGCGTGGCAGCTGGCCAGTGGAGAGCGGGAAAGCGCAGCAGCAGCTGGCGCTGAGGACGTTATGGCCACAGTGCGGTAACAGCTTTGGGTGTGATGCCGGTTACGCTTGAGACAGGGGTGTATCCCCTTGTTTGCAGGGACGTGCAGCCCGTTGTTGCTACGGTTGTGCTCACATACACTGTCGGCTGGTAGCTCACATGGAGAGGCTGGCCACCCGACCCCACCCACCCCCGCCCCCCCCCCCCCCCTCCCGACCCAGACACGCCCCCCCCTGGCCCCGCCACCTACACCGCCCACCCCAACAACC